>Ga0074195_1001325_pt1 | contig 35710 bp, 32 predicted proteins | sample EPASupsiteHSE623_FD_64525 | JGI IMG/M metagenome (GOLD analysis project Ga0074195, IMG submission 64525) | Bioremediated contaminated groundwater from EPA Superfund site, New Mexico - Sample HSE6-23 | ecosystem: Environmental > Aquatic > Deep subsurface > Groundwater > Contaminated ... | reverse complement strand
CCCTTTTGAGGCGATTGTTCGGGGGACCCCCGGCAAGCCGGCACTGCGCCTCGATTCCCTGCAGCTCAGCTATTCCCTGTCAGGCCTTTTTGCCCGCCACATAGACCGCCTGGCCCTGGAGGGGGTGGTGGTGCAAGGGGAGTGGCGGGATGGCCGCTTTGTTCTTGAGGGGTTTTCCGGAAACGAAGCGGGGGCCGGGAAGAAATCGGGAGAGACGGATTTTTCCTTGCCCGGCACCATCGGGCAGCTCACGGTCAAGAACGGCCTGCTCCGCAGCGGGGTGCGCGGCCGCATGGCGCAATTGCCTTTTCAACTGCAGTTTGTCCAGGGAAACCGCCAAGGGATGGGGGATGGCAGTGCGCCGCTGGCTGGTTCGCTCACCCTCTATCCGGAAGGCCAGGAGCTTGCCCTCGTCCTGACGGGAGAAGTGGCGGAGGGGGTGCTCAGCTTCAAGGTGGGAGCCAGGGATTTTCCGCTTGCCTCCCTGGCTGGTGTTCTGGGACAGGATCTCGCGGGGAGTCTGCAATTTGCCGCGGAGGGCAGGCTCGGGTTGAAGCCGCTGGCAGTCAGGTTTTTTGCGCTGCATTGCGCGATTGAACGATTCGTCCTCAGGGGCGAGGGCAACATCTGGCGGATCAATGGAGCAGGGGGAGCAGGGGGAGCAGGGGGAGCAGCCGGGGAAGAGGGGCCGCCTTTTGTTTTTTCGCTCGTCGCTGCCGAGGACAAATTTCATTTTACAAGCAATGGCTTGGTGGTGCACTCCCCGGTTGAATTGACCGTTGCCGAGCTTGCGGGGGCAGGAGTGCTTACCGGCGACGGAGGCAGTGGCGCCGGTTCCCTGCTTCTTTCCGTGCGGCCTGCCGGGCAAAAAGAGGAGGGAATCCGCGCAAAAGGGGCGTTTGAGGCAGGATTCAGCAAGCAGTCTGGGTGGCATTTTTCGCTCAAGGGAGCTTCGCAGGCAGGCAAAAACCTCCGTCCCCCCCTTGCCTGTAAAGCCTTCGGCCTGGAGTTGAAAAAGGAGGGGTCCGCAGCGCTTACGCTCGCGGCAAGCATCTCCTCCCTTGTCCTGCGCCAGGATAGGGGGAGGGAACTGCTGCTGCCGGAGCTCAACATTGCTGCGGTTATGCCGGGGGGGCCTCTGGGCAAGGGGGGGCAGGCGGAGCTGCATGTGCCCGAGGTGACGGTGCGGGATGGTCAGACGGAGCTGCGCCTGACAGGGGTTGCCGCAACCCTGCCGCTGCCCGGGGGAAAAAAGGGGGGAGCGGAAGCGGGGAAGGTGCGGCTTGCCCGGATCAGGCTCAACGGTCAGGACCTGGGCGGGCTTGTGCTTGCGACAGAGCAGCGGGCAGAGGGTATTGGCTTTGTCGGCAGCCACACAAGCAAGGCCTTGGACGGGGTTGCCATCAAGATCACGGGAGAGGTGTCCATCTCGACCGTGGGCGGACTGCACGGCGCCCTGCGCCTTTCCGCACCCCGGCAGAAGTTCACGGCCTTTAATCTGGGGAGGTTTGTCAAGGCAAAGCAGGAGATAACCCTTGCCGGCGAGTTCGGACTGCAGGCTGGGGGATCCTTCAAAAAGGGCGGACAGAGCGGGAACCTGCGCCTGCAGCTTGACAATGCGCGCCTGGAACTGCCCAAGCGTGGGATTGCGGTTTCCGGCCTCAGCCTTTCGCTGGTAATGCCTGATCTTTTCCTGAAAAAGAGCCTGCCGGCCCAGCCCCTTACCTTTGCCGCAGCCAAGGTTGGTGATCTTGCCCTTACCGATGGGAAATTTGCCTTCCAGATAGAATCCCCCACCGCTCTCCTGCTGGAGAGCGGCCGCTTTGCCTGGTGCGGCGGCCATGTTTCCTCCCGGGGAGTGCGATTGAGTACAGCCCGCAACGATTATGCGCTGACCTTGTTCTGTGACCGTCTGAGTCTTGCCAGCCTCCTTGCCCAGTTTGGCATGAAGGGGGCGGAGGGGGAAGGCACCCTGAACGGCAGGATTCCCCTTTCGGTTGTCGACGGCAGGGTGCGGTTTGTCGATGGTTTTCTCAACTCCCCCCCAGGTGAGGGCGGCACTATCCGAATGAGGGATAGCGGTCTGTTGACCGCGGGGATTCCCAAGGAGACGCCGCAGTTTTCCCAGCTTGATTTTGCCGGTGAGGCCCTGAAAAATTTCCGTTACAATTGGGCCAAGGTGCGGCTGAACAGCGAGGGTGATGCGCTTCTGCTGCAAATAAAACTTTACGGTCAGCCGGCCCAGCCTATACCTTTCAGGTACAATAGCCAGCTCGGCGGCTTCACCCGTCTGCCGGAGGGGGAAGCCGGGGGAGTCACCCATCCCATTCGTCTTGATCTGAACCTGCGGTTGCCATTTGAGAAGATCCTGGAGTACGGTGGCGGCATGCAGAAGTTGTATAAAATGACCCAGTGAGGAAAGAGGAGTAGTGATGAAGAGAAAAAGAAGATTGGCACTGCTGGGGGCGTTGGCCCTTTTGCTGCTGTCGGGCTGCACCCGCCATGCGGTGCAGGTGGCGCCCATCGAGATAAAACCCATCCACATCACCATCGATGTCAACATCAAGGTGGATCGGGCCCTGGATGATTTCTTCGGCGATCTGGACAAGGCTGCCACGGAGCAGCAGAAATAAAAAAATAGACACAGTGGTGATGAAGATGCAAAGACAACGGGTTTTTTCCCTGCTCTTAGGTTTGATTTTTCTCCTGGTTTTCTGCTCCGTGGCAAGCGCCGCTGCCAACGGCATCAAGGAACGCATGGCCGCAAGGCTGCCGGAGATCGTGGGCCTGAAGGACAAGGGCGTAATCGGCGAAGACAATCTGGGCTATCTGCAGTTTGTTGGGGCAACCAAGGAAAAGGCGGAGCTGGTGCAGGCGGAAAACGATGACCGCCTGCAGGTTTACCAGGCCATTGCCAAGCAGCAGGGCACCACCGCCGATCTGGTAGGACGGCGGCGGGCCCAGCAGATTACGGAGATTGCCCTGCCCACCCATTGGCTGCAGGATGCAAACGGGCGCTGGTATAAGAAATAGCAGTAACGACCTTGGCGATAGCGAAAATCCCTGTCCGGTCATGCCCGGGCAGGGATTTTTTATTCATGCTGCCACGGATGATCTCGGCGGCGCCCAGGGCAAGGCCGGTCTTGACGGCCAGACCCCGACAGGGTATGCACCGAGATTCTGAGATTTTTACACTGCGGGGGTCATTGTTGATGGGCGAGATGCATACCAATACCAAACTGCCATGGGCGGAGGGGAGCCTGCCTCTGATGCTGGCTCCGATGCAGGGTCTTACCAACCGGGCCTTGCGTTCCCTGTTCATCGAGCGGGTCAGGCCCGATGTGGTTTTTACCGAATTTGTCCGGGTCAAGGCCAGCACCAAGAAGAATATCACCGCCAACGACCGGCGGGAGGTGGTCAGCACGGTTGGCGGGGTGCCGCTGGTGGTGCAGCTCATCGGCACCGACACCGAGGCGTTGCTGGCTGCGGCCAACACCGTGCAGGAGCTGGGGGCCGAACATCTCAATATCAATCTCGGCTGCCCCTATGGCCGGATGACCAGCCAGACCGCGGGCGGCGCCCTGTTGCGCGAGCCGCTGGCCCTGGCGCGGATGCTCGAAGCCTTGCGCCGGGAGATCCGGGGCAGTTTTTCCGTCAAGGTGCGCTCCGGCTTTGACGACCCGGCCCAGATTTTTTCCCTGCTGACGCTCTTTGCCGAGAGCGGTATCGATTTTCTCGTGGTCCATCCGCGCACCGTGAAGCAGATGTACAGCGGGGCGGCGGACCATGGGATCACCGGGAAGGTGGTGCGGCAGACCTCCTTGCCGGTGATCGCCAACGGAGATATCTTCAGCGCGGCCATTGGCCGGCGGGTTTTGGCCGAGACCGGGGCGGCCGGATTGATGCTGGGGAGGGGCGCCATTGCCGACCCCCTGCTTTTTGAACGGCTGCGGGGCAGATGCCCCAGCGAATCGACCCCGGCCGCCAAGGTTAATGAGCTGCGCGACTATCTGCAAGAGCTGCTGGGTCGCTATCAGCCCCTTTTCTGCGGCGAGCACCAGATCCTCTGCAAGATGAAGGAGGTGCTCTGCCATGTCCACGACCCCGAGGTGGCGCCCCTGGCGCGGCAGCTTAAACGGAGTAAAAGTCTGGCCCAGTTTGGGGAGTTGCTTATTTCGTCATGAAGAGGTTGTGGCGGGCAGCTTCTAAAATTGCCGCTACGGCCGGATGCTTGATGATCCGTTCCACCGAGATGGCGTAGTAGCGTTCCTTCACCGCCTGGGTCCGGCCAACAACCTGCACCTTGTGCTGGCGCAACATCTCGGGCTCAATGACCGTGGGCGCCACAAAGACGCCGTCGCCTTCCTGGCCGAAGACATTGAGCAGGGCGCTGTCGTCAAATTCCCCGGCAATGGCCGGCCGGATGGAGAGGGTGGTAAACCACCGCTCCAACGCGCCCCTGAGTGCGGTCATCTTCATGGGCAGCAGCATGGGTGCTTCGTGGAGCGAAAGGGGAAATTTTTCCCGCAGATTTCCGGCCAGCTTCTCCACCGCGAAAAAGGTGATACCGCACTCGCCGAGCAGATGGCTGTACGCCTTGACGCTCAATCCCGCCCGCAAGGGCGCATCGCTCAGCACCACATCCAGGGAGTGCATGGCCAGTTCCGCCAGCAGGGCATCCTCCTTGTCTTCCAGACAGACCAGCTTCACCCGCTCCGGCAGTTGCAGGGCCGGTTCCAGCAGCCGGCGGACAATGAGCTTCGGCAGCACGTCCACCACCCCGGCCTTGAGGGACAGGGGGCCTGCCGCGGGTCTGCCCCGGATGGTGTCCATCATCTCGCGGCCCAGGGAGAAGATTTCGTCGGCATAACGGAACACCAGGCGGCCCAGGTCGGTGGGCTCCAGATTGCGGCCCGCCCGCTGAAAGAGCTTGCCGCCCAGGGATTCTTCCAGTTTCCCCAACTGGGCGCTGACCGTGGAGGGAGCCAGGCTGAGCCGGGCGCTGGCGGCGGTCAGGCTGCCTTCGCGCATTACGGTCCAGAAGTAGAAAAGATGGTGGTAGTTGAGCCATTCCATGGTGAGCCTCCGATTCGTTTATTTCGAACTATTGTAGCCATATTTTCTAATTGTTCAAACTATATTCCTGTGGTATCATTTTTGGATTGGAAGCAGATCAGGTCGGCCGGGATATCGGGCCGGACCGTAGCAATAGATAAGGAGAGACCATGGAAGATGTGAATTTGATCGCCCGCCACTGGCACCACCTGCCCATCGACGAAGTTGCGGTGCTGCTGGAATCGGACCGGGAGCGGGGGCTTGACCGGTTCGCGGTCGAGCACCGGCTGGAAGCGTTCGGCCCCAATGCCATCACCGCCCAGAAAGGGCAGGGGCCGCTGATCCGGTTTCTGCTCCAGTTCCATCAGCCCCTGATCTATATCCTCATCGCCTCCGGCCTGATCACCGCTTTTCTCGGGGAGTGGGTGGATTCCGGGGTCATCTTCGGGGTGGTGCTGGTCAACGCCGTTATCGGCTACCTTCAGGAGGCCAAGGCGGTCAACGCCCTGGCCGCCCTGGCCCGGACCATGACCACCGAGGCCACGGTCCTGCGACAAGGGGAGAAGAGGCGCATCCCGGCCACGGAGCTGGTGCCAGGCGACATCGTTTTTCTGCAAAGCGGCGACAAGGTTCCCGCCGACCTGCGGCTCTTTCAGGTGCGCGACCTGCAGGTCGCCGAAGCGGCGCTTACCGGCGAGTCGGCCCCCGTGGTCAAGGATCATGGGCTCCATGGCCGCGACACCGTCCTGGCCGACCGGCGGAACATGGCCTATGCCTCGACCCTGGTCACCTACGGTCAGGGCAGGGGTATTGTCACGGCCACCGGGGATGCAACCGAGGTGGGGCGGATCTCCCAGTTGATTTCAACGGCCGAGGCGCTGGCCACCCCGCTCACCCGCAAGATCAGCGAATTCAGCAATGTCCTGCTCTACGTGATCCTGGGGCTGGCCAGCTTGACCATTATGATCGGGCTTCTCCGGGGCCAGACCTTTGTCGAGATTTTCATGGCCGCGGTGGCCCTTGCCGTTGGCGCCATCCCCGAAGGTCTGCCTGCCGCGGTCACCATCACCCTGGCCATAGGTGTGTCGCGCATGGCGCAAAAACGGGCCATTATCCGCAAGCTGCCCGCAGTGGAGACCCTGGGCTCCACCACGGTGATCTGCACCGATAAAACCGGCACCCTCACCGAAAACCAGATGACCGTGCAGGAGATCGTGGCCGGCGGCCTGGCGTACGCGGTGACCGGCACCGGGTACAACCCCACGCAGGGCAGGATCGAGGCGTCGGAAGCTGTTTCCGGCAGCACCTCGCCGGCGTTGCTGGAATGTCTGCGGGCCGGGCTTCTCTGCAATGACAGCCAGCTTGTTGAAGAGGAGGGGGTCTGGCAGGTGCATGGCGATCCCACCGAGGGGGCGCTGCTGACCTCGGCCCGCAAAGGCGGCCTCGGCCCGGAAACCGTGGCCGCAAGCCCCCGTTTGGACACGGTGCCCTTTGAATCGGAACATCAATACATGGCCAGTCTGCACGGGACAGGGCCCGGTGCGGCGACCAGCCGGGTCTATCTCAAGGGCGCGGTGGAGGCGGTTCTGGCTCGATGCGACAGCCAGCTTGACGCGCTGGGCAACCCGGTTTCCCTGCAAAGCTCCGAGATTCAGGGGGCGGTGGAGGCTATGGCTGCCAAGGGACTGCGGGTGCTGGCCATGGCCAGCAAGGAGGTGGGGCCGGAAACCTCGGAGATTCACCATGAAGATCTGACCACCGGCCTGGTCTTTCTCGGGTTGCAGGGGATGATCGATCCGCCGCGGCCGGAAGCGGTGGCCGCGGTCAAGATCTGCCAGGGCGCCGGGATCCGGGTCAAGATGATTACCGGCGATCATCCCGTTACCGCCGCGGCCATTGCCAAACAGGTCGGGCTCTACAACCTGGGCTCAACCAAGGGGAATGGGGTTCCGGTGCTCACCGGCGCGGAACTGGAAAAGCTCTCGGACAGCGAATTCATCGACCGGGCCGAAGACACCGTGGTCTTTGCCCGGGCAACCCCGGAACAGAAGCTCCGCCTGGTGGAGGCGCTCCAGGCCAGGGGCCAGGTGGTGGCCATGACCGGCGACGGGGTCAACGACGCCCCGGCCCTGAAGCGGGCGGATATCGGCGTGGCCATGGGCATCACCGGCACCGAGGTGGCCAAGGAAGCGGCGGACATGGTCCTCACCGATGATAATTTCAGCTCCATCGAGGCGGCGGTGGAAGAGGGGCGCGGGGTGTTCGACAACCTGGTCAAGTTCATTACCTGGACCCTGCCCACCAACCTGGGCGAAGGGCTGGTCATCCTGACCGCCATCTTCCTCGGTGTCACCCTGCCCATCCTGCCGGTGCAGATTCTTTGGATCAACATGACCACCGCCGGGTTTCTCGGTCTGGCCCTGGCCTTTGAACCCAAGGAGCCGGGCATCATGCTGCGGCCCCCCCGGCAACCCAACGCGCCGATCCTCAGCCGCAGCATGATTTTCCGGATTACCCTGGTGAGCTTTTTGATGCTGGGCGCGGCCTTCGGGATTTTTTCCTGGGAACTTTCCGGCGGCGCCACCCTTGCCCAGGCGCGCACCGCCGCGGTCAACGCCTTTGTCATGGTGGAGCTGTTCTACCTGTTCAACTGTCGCTCCCTGGACAAGTCCGTTTTTCAGCTCGGTTTTTTCTCCAACCTCTGGGTGCTTGGCGGCGTGGTCGCCATGTCCTTGGTGCAGATTGCCTACACCTATCTGCCGGTGATGAACCGGCTCTTTCAGAGCGCACCGGTTGGTCCGGGTGTTTGGGGGCGAACAGTGGCGGCGGGGTTGGTGATTTTCGTGATTATTGAAATCGAAAAAAGGTTGTGGAGAAAAGCAGGAACCGGGCGGGCGTGATTGTTCCGGTCACGGAGAGGAAGATACAGTTGGGTATGAAAAAAAAGCCCTCTGCCGAGCATTCCGGATCGTTTTCGGCAAGAAACGGCAAGGACCGCTTCTGGTCTTGGATGAGCGGTGGTTTCAGCCCCGTTCCATGAAGTCATGTTCGCAGTTGGCCAAGAGGGAGAAAAGGCATGCTTGAAAGCATAACCGTTTGGCTGGTGGAAACCATAGGTGTCTTGGGGTACCCAGGCATCTTTCTATTGATGATGGTTGAAAGTTCAGCACTCCCTTTTCCCAGCGAATTGGTCATGCCCCCTGCCGGGTATCTGGTCTTCCAAGGCCGGATGAATCCCTGGCTGGTGGTGCTGGCGGGCGGTCTCGGTTCGCTGGCAGGCGCCTATGCAAACTACTATGGCGCCCTGTATCTGGGACGGCCCCTGTTGCTCCAGTATGGCAAGTTTGTCGGCCTTGCCGAGGGAAAACTCGAAAAAACCGAGGATTTTTTCCGGCAGCATGGCGAAATTTCCACCTTCATCGGCAGGCTGCTGCCGGTCATCCGGCAACTGATTTCCATCCCCGCAGGACTTGGCCGGATGAATCCCTTCAGGTTTGCTTTGTATACCAGCCTGGGCGCTACCATCTGGTGCGCTGTACTTGCCTGGATAGGGTATGCCATCGGCAACAACCAGCAATTGATCATGAGCCTGTCGCGGCAGGCAAGCGTCTGGATGATCGGTGGCTGTGTGCTGTTGCTGGCCTGTTATCTGTATTGGCAGAAAAAGAGGCGCGCAAAACCATGGGGTGAGATGCCCGCGGCAGATGGAACCGAGACCTTGCACAAACAACCAATCACACCACACCAAGGAGAACAACAATGAAAAAGCCAAGCAGCTCCGCAACCAGCCTGAAAGAACTCATCAACCACGCCATCAGCGATCTTGAGATCACGCCGAGCGAATATCAGCAGATCATGGACCACGCACACGACGATGGCCATATAGACAAAGAAGAACAGGTTCTGCTTGCCCAGTTCCATGCAATGCTCAACAATGGAACCCTCAAGAGGGTCCGTGAGTAGGGCTGGCGGGTCACAGGCAAACGCAATCGTCGGTCAGGGGGCCAGGTGACGCCTGCCGCTGAAAACGGCGGAGGGGTTGAGGTCGTAACTGGCTAGAATTGTGTAACGACCCCTTCCCTTCAGGCACAACTCTTTTTCCCCCCTCCAGACGTCTGGAGGGGGGGTGTTTTTGTGCTGGCCGGGATCGAAAAGAGTTGTTGGAGCACAAAAAGAAACCGATTCGTGTCTGATGAATCATTACGCGACAACAAAAAAGGAGTCCTACAGTGAAGCAGCTTCAAACAATCATCGTTCTGTTGCTTCTCTCGGCCGTGGGGCTGAGCGGTTGCGATCAGGTCAAGGACCTGGCCACCGAGACGGCGGAAAAAGCGAAGCAGGATGTGGTTTCCGGGATTGCTGAGGCGATCAACGGCGGGGAGCAGGACACCAAGAAAGACGCCGGGTCGAGCAAAGACTCGGAGGCAGAAAAAGACGAAGAAAAATAACCAAGGAGCGAGAGGATGAAATGTCCGGTATGTACGCAGGTGGACCTGATGATGACGGATCGGCAGGGAGTGGAGATCGATTATTGCCCGCAATGCCGCGGTATCTGGCTGGACAGGGGGGAGTTGGATAAGATCATCGAGCGCACCGCGGCGCCGGCCTCGCATCCGCCTCAGGCTGCGCCGCAGCCTCAGGGCGGCTACGACCAGCATGGCCACGGGTACCATAAAAAACAGAAGCATAAGAGCCTGCTGGGCGAGCTGTTCGATTTCTGATTGCGCCCTGCCTCCAGGACGGCTCTAGCGGCAGGAATCCTCCCCGTCCTGCCGTAATTTCAGATACAACTTCCTTCCCACCCAGGCGTCGGTGGCCGCATACTGGATCTGGGCCGGGGCCAGGACATCCCTGGCCCAGTTCGAGGTCTGCGCCCCCTTGGCGATGCGAAATCCCAGCAACACCGCAGCCAGCCCCCGCAACCCGTGGTTTTTTATTTCGGCTTTCTTGGCGAGGGCGCCGAGATCCACAAAACCCGCCGGCTTGAATCGCGCCAGTTTGTGCAGTTCCTGAAGATCATAGGCCAGGGCAACCCCGGCCTTGACCACCTTTGGGTCGGCCAGGATTTCCCGCAAGGGGCCGGGCAGGCCGAGATGCTTCAACTGAAAGAGGTAGACCTCTTTTTCCCCGGCCAGTTGCAGGAGCGAGGGCAGATAGCTTTCTCCCTTGTGGTAGGCGGGCCGGGTTTCCGTGTCAAAGCCGAGGATGGTTTCCGCCGCCAGGGCTCGGACCGCCTGGCTTAACTCCTCTTTGGTGCGAACCACGCGAACCACCCCCTCCCATCTGCGGATGGGGCAGGCGTTGATTTCTTCCTTGGTCATCCTCTGGGCAAAGCCCGGGCGGGGGTCGGCGGTGTGCATGGAGTCTATATACGGGAACCGTTGCCGGTTTGGGAAGGTTTTTTATGCGCGGGCCTGCAATGGCTCTCCGGCTTCTGCCACGCGGAAAGACGCCGGCGATAGAAGGGGGCCATATTTTCCTTGACTTCATTTTTGAAACCGCCGTAGCCTCTTAAGAGAAGCAGCGGGATGTTCCGCACCACAGAGCCGGGAAGATCAGGGAGAAAAAAATGCAACCATGTGATTTTGTCTTGTTCGGAGCCCATGGCGATCTGGCCACCCGCAAGCTGGTGCCCGCGCTCTACCAGTTGGACAAGGCCGGGCTTCTGGAGCCGGAGCTGCGGATTGTGGGGGTGGCGCGCCGGGAGATGGGTGCGGACGAATATACCGCCCTCGCCGGGGAAAGCCTGGCAACCTTCATGAAGGAAGAGGTGGACGGCGCGGTTTGGGAACGGTTTGCCCGGCGTCTCCGGTACGTGCAGCTCGATCTTGCCGCCCACGACCAGTACCGCAAGCTCTGCGAGATCATCGATCCGGCCAAACGGGTCATGGTCAACTACTGCGCCGTGCCGCCCTCCATCTATGGCGACATCTGCAAGGGCTTGGCCCAGGCCGGGCTGATCACGGATCAGACCAGGGTGGTTCTGGAAAAACCCCTGGGCACCGATCTTGCCTCCTCAAAGGTCATCAACGATGCGGTGGCCGAGTTTTTCAAGGAGCAACAGGTTTACCGGATCGACCATTACCTGGGCAAGGAAACGGTGCTCAACCTGGTGGCCCTCCGTTTCGCCAATTCCATCTTCACCACCAACTGGGACAACACCACCATCGACCATGTGCAGATCACCGTGGCCGAGGAGGTGGGGATCGAAGGCCGCTGGGGGTATTTCGACAAGTCCGGCCAGCTCCGCGACATGGTGCAGAACCACCTTTTGCAGATCCTTTCCCTGGTGGCCATGGAGCCGCCGGTTACCCTGGGCAGCGAGAGCATCCGCAATGAAAAGCTTAAAGTGCTCAAGGCTCTGCGGCCCATTACCCGTGACAATATCGAGGAAAAAACCGTCCGGGGCCAGTACACCGCCGGGTTTCTCAAGGGCGCGCCGGTGCCGGGCTACCACGAGGAGGATGCCGGCAACCCCCGGAGTTTCACGGAAACCTTTGTCGCCCTCCGGGTGGATATCGACAACTGGCGCTGGGCCGGGGTGCCTTTCTATCTGCGCACCGGCAAGCGCATGACCAAAAAGCTCTCCGAGGTGGTGATCTATTTTAAAAGGCTGCCCCATAACATCTTCCGGGAAAGCTACAAGAATCTGCCTTCCAACAAGCTGATCATCCGCCTCCAGCCCAACGAGGGGGTGGAGATCGAGATGCTGAACAAGGTGCCTGGCATCGGCTCGGGGGTCAAGCTGCAGCGGACCACCCTCGATTTGAGTTTTTCCGAGGCCTTCGAGTCGGCCCATGTCGCCGATGCCTACGAGCGCTTGCTTCTGGCGGCCATGGAGGGGAGCCAGTCCCTTTTTGTCCGGCGGGACGAGGTGGAGCAGGCCTGGACCTGGGTGGATTCCATTCAGGATGCGTGGCAGGCCAGCAACGATGCGCCCATGCCCTATCCGGCAGGAACCTGGGGGCCGGTGGCCTCGGTGGCGCTGATGGCGCGCGATGGGAGAGCCTGGGATGAGTAACCGGTCAGCCGCAACGCATCTGCGTCGTCTTCGGCGTACTCATGTGCAATAGCACACTTCGCACGCCTCTTCCTAGCATCTGTGTCACGGTTGACCGGTTACTTTTTCGAGCGTGTGTTGGTTTTTCTCTGGATTAGTGCTTCGACAGGCTCAGCACGAACGGATATCGTCGTAATACAGTGGCCTTCCGTTCGTGCTGAGCCTGTCGAAGCACCAGTTTGCAGCACGTTGCAAGGTCCTTAAAGAATGAAACAGTTTTTTGGGGTTGCCGGTGGAATGGTCATGATAATTAAGGGGGCATATCATGCCTGAATTTAAGGAGTTTAAGGATTCCGCCGCGCTGGTGACGGCGCTGGCCGCGCAAGTTGCCGATCTGCTGCGGGCCGGAATCAGGGCGCGGGAAAGAGCCAGTCTGGTGGTGTCCGGCGGTTCCACCCCGGTGCCGTTTTTCGTTGCCCTTTCGGATCTGCCGCTTGACTGGGAAGATGTGATAATCACCCTGGCGGACGAACGCTGGGTCGAGCCGAGCGATGCGGCCAGCAATGAACGTCTGGTGCGGAACCATCTTTTGCAGAACCGGGCGGCCTTGGCCCGTTTCGTGGGGCTCAAAACCGGAGCCGCCACGGCGGCCGAGGGGGAAAGCGAGTGTGCCGACCATCTTGCCGAAGTGGTGCGGCCTTTTGATGCCCTCATCCTGGGCATGGGCAACGACGGCCATACCGCCTCGCTGTTTCCGGAGGCGATCCGCCTGAAAAGCGCGCTTGCCCTGGACTCCGGCCAACTCTGCATGGCGATCACTCCGCCGACCGCGCCCCATGAGCGGATGACCCTGACCCTGCCCACCCTGTTGCAAAGCCGGCAGATTATCCTGCATCTCGTCGGGTCGGAAAAGCGGGCAGTGTACGAAAAGGCGCTCACCGAAGGGCCGGTCGCCCAGATGCCCATCCGGGCGGTGCTGAATCAGACGATTTCTCCGGTCACGGTTTTCTGGTGTCCATCATAAAAGGAGCAGCCATGAACAGCGTTGTAGCAAAAGTCACCCAGCGGATCATCGAGCGCAGCCGGACCAATCGTGAGGGATATCTGCGCAATATGGAGGCGGCCAGGGTGACCGGGCCGTTTCGCCACCGGCTGCCCGGCAGCAATCTGGCCCATGGCCTGGCGGTCTGCCAGGGCGGCGAATGCCAGGCCTTGCGCGTCGGTCAGGGCCCCAATATCGGCATCGTCACCTCATACAACGACATGCTTTCGGCCCACCACACCTACGAGCATTACCCGGCCATGATCAAGAAGGCGGTGGCTGCGGCGGGCGGCACGGCCCAGGTGGCCGCAGGGGTGCCGGCCATGTGCGACGGGGTTACGCAGGGCGAGCCGGGCATGGACCTCAGCCTGATCAGCCGGGACGTCATCGCCATGTCCACGGTGATCGGCTTGTCCCATAACGTCTTTGACGGCGCCCTGCTCCTGGGGATCTGCGACAAGATCATGCCGGGCCTGCTGATGGGGGGGTTGCAGTTCGGCCACCTGCCCATGATTCTGGTGCCGGGCGGGCCCATGCGCACCGGGCTCCCCAACCGGGAAAAGGCTTTAGCCCGGGAACAGTTCGCCCAGGGCAAGATCAGCAAGGAGGAGATGCTGGCGGTGGAGTGCGCCTCCTACCACGGGGCCGGAACCTGCACCTTTTACGGCACTGCCAACAGCAACCAGTTGATCGCCGAGATCATGGGGCTGCACCTGCCCGGCGCTTCCTTTGTCAACCCGGACGACCCGCTGCGCGGACCCCTGACCAGTGCCGCAGCGGCGAGGGTGTGCGAGCTGACCCATCTGGGCGGCAATTATACCCCCATCGGCCAGGTGGTCAGCGAACGGGCCGTGGTCAACGGCATCGTCGGGCTCGTGGCCACCGGCGGCTCCACCAACCAGACCATGCATCTGGTGGCCATTGCCAGGGCTGCAGGCATCCGGATCAACTGGGACGATTTTTCCGAGATCTCCGATGCGGTGCCCCTGTTGGTGCGGATCTACCCCAACGGCCCCGGCGACATCAACAGCTTCCAGGCCGCGGGCGGCATGGCGGTGCTGATCGGCGAGCTGCTGGAGGGAGGCTTCCTGCACAATGAGGTGATGACCGTGGCCGGGGAGGGGTTGGAGCGATACACCCGGACCCCCACTCTGGTGGACGGCAAGATCCAATGGTCCGAGGAGCCGAGGCAATCGCGGGAAAAAGAGGTCATTGCCTCGCTGGCCCAGCCGTTTTCCCCCACCGGCGGACTCAAGGTGCTGGACGGCAATCTCGGGAGGGCGGTGATCAAGGTCTCGGCCCTGGCGGACGGGGCGGATACCACAATCGAGGCCCCGGCCATGGTCTTCCACACCCAGGCCGCGTTGGAAGAGGCCTTCCGGGCAGGCAAGCTGGACCGGGATCTCGTGGCGGTCATTCGTTTTCAAGGCCCGCAGGCCACGGGCATGCCAGAGCTGCACAAGCTGATCACCCCGCTGGCCGTGGTCATGGGCCGGGGCTTTCGGGTGGCCATGCTCACCGACGGCAGGCTTTCCGGGGCCTCCGGCAAGGTGCCGGCCGCCATCCATGTGACCCCGGAGGCGTTGTGCGGCGGCTTGCTGGCCAAGGTGCGGGACGGGGACCTGATCCGGATCGATGTGGGAGCCGGGAGTCTGGAGTTGCTGGTGAATGCTGTGGAGCTTGCCAAACGGGAGTATGCCGAGGCCGAGCTTGGCGAACAGCGCTGCGGCGTGGGCAGGCAGATATTTGCCGCTCTTCGCAGCGATATGCTGGGGGCCGAGGAAGGCGCGAGTTCGTTGTTCACCTATGTGCGGGAGAAATGTACGGTGAATTTTGCGGTGGAATAGTAGGGGGGGCTGATGTTTCCGTGTTTTTGATAATTTGTATAAGATTGAGGCTTTTGCAAAAAACTTTATTGTGCTTCGACAGGCTCAGCATGAACGGAAGAAACTATACTGATTTCAAGATGGCTACCGTTCGCCCTGAGCGTGTCGAAGGGTGGTTTTTCCTTTTGCAAGAAGCTCAGATTGACACAATGTAACATATAATCTACAATGAGCCATGCCGGAAACGACATACTATCTTGAATACTATGCCGACGAGAAGGGAAAAGAACCTTTCCGGGACTGGCTTTACGGGCTTCGTGATCGTGCAGCCTTTGCCCGGATTACCGTCCGTCTTGACCGGGTGGAGCTCGGGAATTGTGGTTTCTGTAAAAGCGTCGGCAATGGCGTGTTCGAGTTGAAGATCGATTATGGCCCTGGTATCGCGTTTACTACGCCATCAGCGGCAAGACCGTTGTCCTGTTGCTCCTTGGTGGTGACAAGTCAACCCAGGCCAAGGATATTGAAACGGCAAAATCGTACTGGGCCAGCCACAGGGAGAAAATATCATGAGAGAAATGACGCATTATGAAAAAGACCTGAGTGAATGGCTGAAAGACCCCGATAATGCCGCCGAGTACCTTACGGCCTCCATTGAGGAGGGGGATAAAGACGCCATGCTGCTGGCCTTGCGCCGGATAGCCCAAGCCCAGGGAGGGATGGCCTCGGTTGCGGAAAAAGCCCAGGTGCCGCGGGAAAGCCTCTACCGGGCGCTTTCGCTCCGGGGCAATCCTGCCTTGTCCAATCTTCTGGCCATCCTGCACGGCATGGGGCTGAAAATAACCATCCAGCCGGAAAAAAGGGCCGCCGCAGCGTAAATTTGGCGTTGTGCTGCAATAAAACCAAAGGAGCATCGAGTTGGCTGACACAAGATTTGCGAATTATATCAATCCAGTGATTGAAGCAACTAACGCCTTAGGTGGGTCGGCTCGTCCCCAAGAAGTTTATAAGCACATTGCCGGTACGTTGAATCTCCCAGATCAAGTATTGAATGAAGAAAAGAAAAGCGGAGGCTCAAAGTTTGAAAATCAGGTTGCTTGGGCGAGATTCTATCTGGCCAAAGCAGGCATAATTGATTCTTCTCGCCATGGCGTTTGGTCGCTAACTGACAAGGGTCGGAAAATAACAAAATTAAACGACAAAGAAATACAAGAACTTATCAGAGAAGTACAAGCACAATCTCTTCCAACCTTACGGCCAACCCAACCCTCCCCAACAGTAATAGTAAGAAAAAGAACTACTGAACCCGGAGAGGAACAAGCCGAGGAGCCTCCACCGCCTGAAGAATTAAATTACAGGGGGCAGTTGTTAGACATAATCATGGCCTTACCGCCTGACGGTTTTGAGCGACTTTGCCAAAGGCTTTTGAGGGAATCAGGCTTCCAAGAGGTCACAGTAACCGGCAGAAGTGGCGACGGAGGAATAGACGGTATTGGAATTTTACAAATTAATCCATTCGTCAGCTTCAAGGCCTTATTTCAAAGCAAGCGTTATTCTGGTTCTGTCAGTTCTCCCCAAGTCAGAGACTTTCGAGGGGCTATGATGGGAAGGGCTGACAAAGGAATCATTATAACAATTGGAACCTTTACGGCAGATGCAAAACGTGAAGCTGTCCGTGATGGTGTGCCACCAATTGAATTGGTAGATGGAGAAATGTTGCTCAATATGTTCGAGCAATTAGAGCTTGGGTTAAAATCAAGAATAACCTACGATATCGACCCTGTTTTCTTCAGTGATTTCAAGTAAGTAAGAATCAAGGAACACTCCCCTGATTTCTTGGTTTCCCTGAAGGGAGAAGAAAATGAATATCGAGTTCATCCGAAATTTTCTTTTATGGTGTACGGCCATCAACTACGGAATATTGCTGGTGTGGTTCCTGGTCTTCGTGTTCGCGCACGATTGGATTCAGCGTCTCCATGGCAAATGGTTTCATCTCTCCCGTGACCAGTTCGATGCCGTTCACTACGCAGGGATGAGCGTCTTCAAAATAGGAGTCATTTTATTCAATCTGGTGCCGGTTGTCGTTCTCTCTATCCTCGGCTGAGGGGAACATTACGGAGACGTATTTAACATTTCACCGGTGTGACGACATGTTGCGGGGAAATCGAGAATGGCGTTGATAAGAAAATGGAAGATGGAGCCTGGTGAGGTTTTTGCCCACGGTCCGGTGGTGCCGGTCATGGTGATCAAGGATTTTGACCGGGCGGTGGACTTGGCCCGCGCTCTGGTGGCTGGCGGGATCAGGGTGCTGGAGATCACCCTGCGGACCCCTGTTGCGGTTGAGGCTATCCGGGAGATTGCCCGTGCGGTGCCGGAGGCGGTGGTGGGGGCCGGGACTGTGACCTCTGTCGATAACCTTGCGGCGGTGAGCGCTGCGGGGGCGGTTTTTGCCATCAGCCCTGGGCTTACCCCGGAGCTGCTGGACGCTGCCAACCAGGGGGATATTGCCCTGATCCCAGGGATTGCCACGGTTTCCGAACTGATGGCCGGGTTGCAGCGGGGCTATGACCATTTTAAGTTTTTTCCCGCCGAGGCGGCGGGGGGCATCCCCATGCTCAAGGCCATTGGAGGGCCGTTTCCCAAGGTGGTTTTTTGCCCCACCGGCGGGATTGGCCTGGGAAATTACCGCGACTATCTGGCGTTGGCCAATGTGGCCTGCGTGGGCGGCTCCTGGGTCGCGCCCGCCGAGGCGGTGGCCCAGGGCGATTGGGGGCGCATTACTCAACTGGCTCGGGAGGCGGTTGCGGGCGCTGGGAAATAGGCTTCGTTCATTTTTTCGCTTGCCCAAAAAAACAAAAAGGCACCCTTCGACAAGCTCAGGGCGAGCGGTAGTTACGTTTAAATCAGAGCCCTTTTTCCGCTCGCGGTGAGCCCTTCGTCAAGCTCAGGAGAGCCCTGTCGAACCACCAACAAGATTTTCTTTTTCCCCGTTACAGACTCAACGACACCTCTCCGTTGCTCAGCGATTCCCGCAGCTCCGCTACTTCCGCACTTTCCAGATAATCATCAAAATCCATTCTCTTGTCGATGATCCCGTTGGGGAGAATCTCGATGATCCGGTTTGCGGTGGAGGACACCATCTGGTGGTCGTGGGTGGCGAAAAGGATCACCTCCGGAAAGGCGATGAGGCCGTTGTTCAGGGCGGTGATCGATTCCAAGTCCAGATGGTTGGTGGGCTCGTCCAGGATCAGGGCGTTGGCCCCGGTGAGCATCATCCGGGAGAGCATGCAGCGCACCTTCTCGCCGCCCGAGAGCACGCTGGTTTTTTTCAGGGCCTCTTCCCCGGAGAACAGCATCTTGCCCAGGAAACCCCGGGCGAAGTTTTCCCCTTCGCTGGGCGGGGTGTACTGGCTCAGCCACTCCACCAGGGTCATCTCCTTGTCGAAGAATGCACTGTTTTCCTTGGGGAAGTAAGAAGTGGACATGGTGATCCCCCAGCGGAAGCTGCCGCGATCCGGGGCCATCCCCTCGGTGAGAATCTCAAAAAGGGCGGTCTTGGGCACGGAGTTGGCGCCGATGAAGGCGATTTTGTCGCCCTTGTGGACCGTGAGGTTGAAGTCGTTCAGGACCGTGACCCCGTCGAATTCCTTGCCCAGCCCGATAACCTCCAGAATGATGTCGCCGCAGGGCCGTTCGGGTTTGAAAACCACAAAGGGGTATTTGCGCGACGAGGAGGGCATGTCTTCGATGGTGAGTTTGTCCAGCAGCTTTTTGCGCGAGGTGGCCTGCTTGGCCTTGGAGGCGTTGGAGGAGAAGCGCTGGATGAAATCGGTGAGTTCCTTGGCCTTGGCCGTGGTCTTCTTGTTTTCGTCCTGTTTTTGCTTCACGAAGAGCTGGCTGGCCTGGTACCAGAAATCGTAGTTGCCCACGTAAACGCGGATCTCGCCGAAGTCGATGTCCGCGATATGGGTGCAGGCCTGATTAAGGAAGTGGCGGTCATGGGAGACGATGATCACTGTGTTCTGGAAGCGGAAGAGAAAATCCTCCAGCCAGGCGATGGACTTGAGGTCCAGATGGTTGGTGGGTTCGTCCAGCAGCAGCACGTCGGGGTTGCCGAACAGGGCCTGGGCGAGGAGCACCCGCACCTTGTCGCCGCCCTCCAGCTCCTTCATCTTTTTTTCGCGGAATTCCTCGGGGATGCCGAGGCCCTTGAGCAGGACGGCCGCCTCGGACTCCACCTCGTAGCCGTTCATCTCGGCAAACTCCGCCTCCAGATCCCCGGCCCGGATGCCGTCCGCCTCGGTGAGCTCCGGCTTGGCGTAGAGCGCCTCCCGCTCGTGCATCAGCTCATACAGCCTTTTGTGGCCCATAACCACCGTGTTGAACACGGTTTCCTCGTCAAAGGCGAAGTGGTCCTGGCGCAGCATGGCGATCCGCTCCTTGGGGCCGACCACGATCTCTCCCTTGTCCGCCTCTTTTTCTCCGGCCAGAATCTTGAGGAAGGTGGATTTGCCGGAGCCGTTGGCGCCGATGAGCCCGTAGCAGTTGCCGGGGGCGAACTTGATGTTGACGTCCTTGAAGATAATCCTTTTCCCGTAGGAGAGGGCGATATTGACTGCGGTGATCATATGGTTCCTTGGGTGCGATGAATAGGCATGGGTGATTCCGGGACCCTCGGCGGGGATGAGGGGCGTCGGCTGGCGTAAACCGCGTATTATACTGTAGATGGGTGGAAATAACAACGGCGGGGACGTTTTTTCCTGGCGCGGAGGAAAGGGGACGGGCCGGGCAACCGATGCCGCATGTTGTGAAGCCCCTCTGGAAATCGCTTGCAGGTTGGGACTACCCGGCAATCCCCGTGCCATTGGGGGGTGGGGAGGAAATCACCATTTTTTCAAGTTTGTCAAAAGTGTAGGTCGTGTCTTGCCGCAGATCGATATGTTGGGGGTCAACCGTTATTCCTGAGCCTGCCAGGCTGGCAAAGCCGGCGAAGGCGGTGCCTTCCATGTCAAAATGGTGTTTGGCGAGGACGGCGAAATCACTGCCGTACGCCCTGAAAAGCAGGGCCTCGGGATACTGTGCCTGGAGTTCGGCCGCGAATTCCTGGAAAAATCGATTACCGCGCTCCCATCCCTGTTGCTTGTTGTATTCCAGGACATTCGTCAGATGCAGAACATGGAGGCAACTGTATTCCTGGAGATTCCGGTTATTCTGCAAAAAGATGCGCAGGTAGTCCTCGTTGTACAATCCGGTCAGTTTGTCATTGAAGAAGTACGAAAATCTTTTTTTCTCAATATCCGTGACCGGTGCCTGGGTGATGGCCACGGGACTCGCCGTCTCTTTGAGCGCGGTGATGGCCGCCGCGACAACTTTGGGATGAAACTGGCTGCCGCTGAGAGATGTAAGCTCGTCCAGGGCTTCCTGGATTTTTTTTCGCGGTTTATAGATGCGGTTGGTGGTCATGGCGTCAAAGGCATCGGCAACGGTCAGGATGCTGGAGAGCGAGGGGATGTCGTTGCCTTGCAGTCCGTCGGGGTAGCCGTGGCCGTCATACCGTTCATGGTGGTGGAGGATGATCTCGGCCAGTTCCTTGTACATTTCGATGTTGGAGAGCATTTCGTGGCCGGCAGCGGCATGGAGCTTGATCAGGTCATAGTCCAGGTTGCTGAGTTTTCCCGGTTTGAGAAGAACCGAGTCCGGGGTGGCTATCTTGCCGATATCATGGAGGATGGCCGCCTTGTAAAGTTTCGCCGTCTCCTGCTGCGGTACGCCCATTTCCCTGGCGATCTGCTGGCAATACCTGGCCACGCGTTCGGTATGTCCCGCCGTATAGGTATCCCGTTGTTCGATCATGTCCACAAAGGTGAAGATCGTTTCTTCATAGTTGGCGGTGCGTTCGATCGTAAGTCTGGCTACTTCCTCCCGGTGGCGAAAGGAGCTGATGGCGAAGCCAAGATCCCCGGCAAGTTCTTCGAGCATGGCGATTTCTTCCTGTTCAAACCCTTCCTGCAGCCAGGTGTAGACCGTGAGGGCACCAAGCGGTTGCGCGGATTGCCTGGCCCGCAGGGGCAGAGCGATCACCGATTGAAATCCTTTCATTTCGAGCTGATCGCGCCAGGGGGTAAAATCCTGGTCTTGCTGGCGGTCGTTGATCACCGTGGTGTCTTCGCGGATACATCTGGCTGTCGGGCTGTGAAAAAATGAAACTTCCGGGACGGCGACAGCATAGGGGGGATCGGCCAGGTATTTTTCGACATCGTCCGAGCTGTATATGGTCTGAATCCTGTCATCCTTCAGCAGGCCGATCCAGCAGAAGCCGTAATGCCCATGCTGGACGAATCGTTCGCAGGACTTTTTCAGCAGGACTTCCAGGCCGGGAGAGGTGATCAATAATTTGTTGATGTCGGCCACGGTCTGCAGGATGCCCTTGAGATAGATCTGCTGATCGAGAAGGGCGTTGATCTTTTCCGTTCGTTGCGCCACCTTGCTTTCCAGGCTGACATTGAGCCGGTCCACCTCACGTTTTTTCTTGTGCAGGCTCCGGTTCAGGAGAAGAATGTACCAGGCGACGGAGAAAACCAGGAAGACAACCGCGCCAAGAAGGGCAAGTTGCCGCCAATACCGGGTGAGGACATCCGTGAGGGAGAACGCGCCATAGTCTTGATAGGGGCCGATCTTCAGGTCGAAAAGGCAGTCATGCACGGGTTGATAATTGAGGGGAATGGTCCAGCCCGCCGATTGACTGGCCAGGGCCGCCGGATGGGTGCTTTCCATGCTCATCAGCGCGCCGGCCACCAGGCGGGCAACTCTGTCCGGGGTTGTTTTGATCGCTGCCATGGGCCATTCCGGGTAGAGCGCGGTGCTGAGCAGAAAGGGAAAGCCCTGTTCGGTTTGCTGATGAAGAATCTTCAGATCCTGCAGGCGGATAGCTCCGTTTTCCGCCATTCGCTCAAGGGTGTCGGTGCGGGCTGTTCCGGCGTCAACCGTCCCCGCAAGAACGGCATGGACCGCGCCTTCGTGGGTGCCGGCATAGCGCAGAGCCGAAAAATCGGTGAACGGATCCATGGCCTGTTTGTGAAATTCCCGCCAGGCCACGATCCAGCCTCCGAAAGAGAGGGAATCCACAGCCATGAAGGATTTTCCCTTGAGATCAGCGAGGGTGTTGATGTCGTGGCGGCCGGCCTTGGTGAAAATCACGCCGCCAAAGGTTGTCGTCTGCTGACCGGGGAGATTCTGGTTGATCAGGGTGGCAATCCGGCTCACTCCGTAGAGTTTCTCCAGTTCCACATAGAAAGCGGGATTGGTCAGCACAAAATCGACCCTCCCCTGTTGCACGGCCTGATGGATCTCTTTAAATCCCAGCGGGGTTATGGTGAAATGGAAACCGGGGAGTGTTGCGGAAAGGTAGTCCGCTGTTGCGGACCATTTTTCCACGGCGATATCCTCTCCGCTTTTGGCAAGGACGCCTATGGAGATGGTCTGGGGAGCCGCCCACAGCAGGTGCGGCTGGGCCAGGAGAAAGACAAGCAAGCAGGTCGTCCGGAAAAGCACAGTCATAGTCTGCCTGCGAAAAGATGATAAGGCTTGGAGCGACTGGGCTCCGAGCGTGGGTACGGTTGTTTGCGGGCTGCCCTATACCCTAACACCAGGGCGGTCACGGCGTCAAGTGGCCCTCGGGATCAGGCGAATACGGGTGATTTCGAGGATGGGGGGATGGTGTTTTGCCCTGGCAATCGATTGGGGTGGGCAGACGCAGGGCCGGCCGCTGATTCCCCTTGACAGTGCCGGGGGATTTTTTGTATTATTTCGCGACGATCCAGCCTGGGGCAGGTGTGTTTTCAAGGGGCGCGACGCCGCTGCCAAAGCAGGTGACGGTCGGTGTCTGTTCCCCCGGAATCTTCCAATGGGCGCGTCCCTGTTTTCCTCCTGCCGACTACGGACCCAAAGAGCGCAGTGACTATCGTGCCGACCATCCCCATGCAGAAATGGTTTTTTCGCGGAGCGGTACTTCTGCTCGCCGCCACCCTTGCCGCCCTTGGCGTGTATATCTTCTGCTCGTACCGGGCGTTCTTCAACTCCGACGCCGCCATTGCCAATATTCTGGCGGAAGAAATTGTCCGGGCCGGAGAGCTTTTTCCAAAAAACTGGTGGTATGTCAACGAAGATCTCTGGGTGTTCTACAAGCATCTGCTGCTGATCCCGTGGGTCATGGCCGGGGAAAACAGCTTTTTTGCCCATGGCGTTTCCGTTGCCATCGTGGTCCTGACTACCATGGCGGTGCTTGCCTTGCTCCTGAGGGCACTGGGGCTGTCGAAAACAGCGGCGCTGATGGGCTGCGTCATCATCGGCCTTGGGTATTCGCCCCTGTACCTGCGGGAGGTTTACGGCGAGGCCGCCTACACCTGGTACTTTGCCTTTATCATCTCCTTTCTGCTCCTGTGGCTCCGCGCCGATCGGCCGGATTCCGGAAAGAGTGCGAGGCGAGCCCTGTTTGTTCTCCTGCTCGTTCTTGTCTATCTCGTGGTGCTCGAAAATCCGGTGCGGTTTATGATTTACTACGTCGCGCCGTTTTGTGGCGCTTTCCTGCTGCTTCTGTATGCGGAGCGGGAGGTGTTGCCCGGGGGCGAAAAGGGTGATTGGCGGGCAGCGCTTTCTGCCAAGAGTATTCCGGCGGGAGCCATTGCCGGCGTCTTCTTGCTGGGCGTCTTCTGCTACAAGCTGTTGCTTGCCGAGGTTCTCCATGCCGAAGGCGCCAACCGCGCGCTGCTGGTCCCGCTCCAGGAGCTGCCTTTCCATGCCGCCTATTCGGTGCTGGGGCTGTTGCATTTCATCGGCGCGGAGTGGCAGGACAAAGTGGAGCTGGCCTCCGTGGAAGGGGTGGTTTCCCTGTTGCGGTTGGCGTTCTACCCTCTGGCCCTCGTGCTTCCCGCCTACTATGCCACGAAAAATTTTTCCCGTCTGGAGCAGGGGCAAAGATTTTTCGTGGCCCTTTCCTACCTCGGCTTTGCCCTGATCTTCTTTTTATACTCGGTGAGCACCCTGCACGAAAATGCGTACGCCGCCCGCAACAATATCAGGTATATCATCCCCTATCTGATGATGGTTCTGGTCTGCCCGGTGGTGGTGTGGCGGTTTTTTCCCCAGATCGCCAAGGCGGCGCTGGTCGCGGCCTTGGTGCTCGCAATTGCTTCCACCTGGAAAAACATCTCCCCCGAGGGCTGGCAGGAGACGGCCCAATCCCGCGCCGATCTGATCACGGCTCTCAAAAAACGCGGGCTGGTCTCCGGGTATGCCCCGTACTGGGATTCGCACGTCTATACCGTGCTGAGCAAGGGCGAGGTGAGCATCCGGCCCCTTGATATCGACACGCGCGGGGTCGGCCTGTGCCTCTGGCTCTCCAGCGACCGCTGGTACGAAAAGGGCTATGCCGACGGCAAGGTTTTCTTTCTGGTGCCCAATGAAAAGCTTGAGAACTGGAAGGATGGGTGTGAAACCCTTTCCCTGCCCCAGCCCGCCGAATCCTTTCCGCAGGGCAACTACACGGTATTTGTCTTTGCCGAGAATCCCCTTCCCGGCATCGCCGAGAAAGGGCGTGCCTGCAGAGAGGGCGAGGGGGAGGGCGAATGAGCGTGTTTTTTGTTGAACGAACCGCAACCGTTAACGACAAAGGGGGAGTCCCGTGCCCAAGCCGGTAAAGATCAGTGTGGTATCCCCGGTCTATGGCTGCCGCGACTGTCTGGGCGCGCTCTGCGAAAGGGTTGCCGCAACCCTTGCCCCCATTGCCGACGATTTTGAGATCATTCTGGTCAACGACGCCTGCCCGCAGGGTTCGTGGGAGCATATCCAGACACTTGCCCGCCAGGACCACAGAATCAAGGGGATCAACCTTTCCCGCAATTTCGGCCAGCACTACGCCATCACCGCCGGGCTCGATCATGCCCGGGGCGACTGGGTGGTGGTGATGGACTGCGACCTGCAGGACAAGCCCGAGGAGATCGCTAAGCTCTACGCCAAGGCAAGGGAGGGCTACGACGTCGTTTTCGGGCAGAGGGTGGAGCGGCAGGACAGCTTTTTCAAGAGGCTCTCCTCCCGGCTGTTTTACCGGGTCCTGGAGTATTTCACCGACACGGAGCATGACAAGACCATTGCCAATTTCGGCATCTTTTCTCGCCAGGTGATCGAAACCGTCAACCGCTTCCGGGAGCAGAACCGTTCTTTTCCGCTGTTTGTCAAGATCGCCGGCTTCAAGAGAACCCAGATTCCGGTGGAGCACGATGACCGGTTGTACGGCAAATCCTCCTACAACTTCAGCAAGCTGGTCAATCTGGCCATCGACTCCATCGTGGCCCACTCCAACAAGCCGCTGCGGCTCTTCATCCAGTTCGGTTTCTTCATTGCCCTGGGCAGCATGCTCTACGCCTTGTGGCTGGTTTTGAGCTATTTTCTCTACGGCGACATCGCCGAGGGGTGGACCAGCCTGATGGTTTCGATGTTTTTCATGTTCGGCCTTCTTTTCGGCATTTTGGGGATTCTGGGCCTGTACATCGGCAAGATCTTCGACGAGGTCAAGGGCCGGCCGCTGTACATCATCCAGGAAGTTGTCAATCTCGAGCCCGGGTCATGAAGAAGGTCGCCATTCTCCAATCCAATTATATCCCCTGGAAGGGATATTTCGACATCATCGGCAGCGTCGACGAGTTCGTGCTCTACGACGACATGCAGTACACCAAGAACGACTGGCGCAACCGCAACAAGATCAAGACCCAAAAGGGCCTGGAGTGGATCACTATTCCGGTGCGGGTGGAATCATTGTCCCAGACGATTCTGGAGACCAGGATCGCCAATCCGGCCTGGCACAAACAGCACTGGAAGATGCTCGCCCAGAACTATGCCAAGGCCGCGCATTTCAAAGAGTACAAGGAGTTTTTCGCGGAGCTGTACCTGGGCGCCACCGAGACCTGGCTCAGCGAGATAAACCGGAAATTCATCCTGGCCATCAACGGGCTGCTGGGGATCACCACCACCATTCGCTGCTCCAGCGAATTCACCCTGGCGCCGGGCAAAAGCGAGCGCCTGCTGGAGTTATGCAAAACCCTGGGCGCCACCACCTACCTGAGCGGTCCCGCTGCGGCCACATATCTCGACGCCGCGATTTTCGCCGAGGCGGGGATCGGGGTCGAATGGATGGACTACAGCGGCTACCCCGAATACACCCAGCTCTTCCCGCCCTTTGAGCACGGGGTGAGCATTGTGGACCTGCTGTTCAACGAGGGCGTCAATGCCCCGAAATTCATGAAAGGCGTGCAACGATGATCCCCTTCAACAGGCCCCCGCACACAGGCAACGAAGAGCAGTACGTCCTTGAGGCGATGAAGAGCCCGCAGATTTCCGGCGATGGCCCGTTCGGCAAGCGCTGCCAGCGGTGGTTTGAAGAGCAGCTCGGCTGCCGGAAAACCCTGCTCACCCCCTCCTGCACCCATGCCCTGGAGATGGCCGCCATTCTCATCGGCATCGAGCCCGGGGATGAGGTGATCATGCCGAGCTATACCTTTGTCAGCACCGCCAATGCTTTTGCCCTGCGCGGGGCGCGCATCGTCTTCGTCGACATCCGCCCCGACACCATGAACATCGACGAGACCCGCATCGAGGCGGCGATCACCCCGCAGACCAAGGCCATTGTCCCGGTCCATTATGCCGGGGTGGGCTGCGAGATGGACACCATCATGACCCTGGCCGAGAAGTATGGCCTCTTTGTCATCGAGGATGCGGCCCAGGGGATGATGAGCCGCTACAAGGGCAGGCCGCTGGGAACCATCGGCCATCTCGGCGCCTACAGCTTCCACGAGACCAAGAATTACACCAGCGGCGGCGAGGGCGGGCTGCTGATCATCAACGACGGGCGTTTTACCGAGCGGGCCGAGATCATCCGCGAGAAAGGCACCAACCGCAGCCAGTTTTTCCGCGGCATGGTGGACAAATACAGTTGGGTGGACATCGGCAGCAGCTACCTGCCCTCCGAGCTCCAGGCCGCCTATCTCTGGGGGCAGTTGGAGAAGGCGGAGGAGATCAACGGTGAGCGGCTCAAGAGCTGGCGGGCCTACCGCGACACGCTGGGCCCCCTGGCTGCCGCCGGAGTCATCGAACTCCCGGTGATTCCGGAAACCTGCCAGCACAATGCGCACATGTTTTATCTCAAGGTCAAGGATCTGGAGGAGCGCACCGCGCTGCTCGATCTTTTCAAGCAGTCTGTGATCTGGGCGGTGTTCCACTATGTGCCGCTGCACAGCGCGCCGGCGGGCCTGAAATACGGGCGTTTTTCCGGCAGGGACATCTACACCACCAGCCAGAGCGAGCGGCTCATCCGACTGCCCCTGTATTATGGGATTACCGGGGAAGAGATCGACACGGTCTGCGAGAAAATCACGCAATGGAGCGGGAAAAACTGATGGCGCATCTGTACATCTTCGGCACCATACTCTTTACGGTTTACGGCCAGTTGATCATCAAGTGGCGGGTGCCGTTTCATGGAAACCTGCCCGGCGAGCTGCTCCCCAAGCTGATCTTTCTGCTCAAGCTGTTTTTCGACCCCTTCATCATGAGCGGCTTTGTCGCGGCCTTTCTGGCCTCGCTCTGCTGGATGGCCGCCATGACCGCCTTTGATCTCAGCTATGCCTATCCCTTCATGGGCCTCAATTTTGTCCTGGTGTTTCTGGCCTCGGCGATCCTGCTCAACGAACAGGTCACCCTGTACAAGGTGGCCGGCCTGACCCTCATCGTGCTGGGAATCGTCCTCTCAAGCAGGGGCTGATTTCCCCCTCCACCCCGCCTTCCCGTAATTTTTTCTCCACCCTTATTGCTGCGGAGCCGGATCGCGGTTGTAGATATCCCGCCGAAACTGAACCGTGCCGTCACGATCAACCCAGGCGGTCATGTAGGCCATATATACGGCGATGGGCGAGGGGATGGGTATGCTCTGCGTCTTTTCGCCGGCGATCGCCGCAGTCAGGGCTTCCATGGAACCCAGGGGGGTGTCCTGGAGGAGATAGACCGCCAATTCCAGAGGGTTTGCCAAACGGATGCAGCCGGAGCTGAAGGTGCGGGCGTCCTTCTGGAACAGCTCCCGGGAAGGGGTGTCGTGCAGGTAGACATCGTAGGGATTGGGAAAGAGGAACTTCACCCGGCCAAGGGCATTGGCCGGTCCGGGTTCCTGGCGCAGCCGGTAGGGAAAGCGCGAAGGGGAAAGGCTGGTCCAGTCGACCCCGGCCGAGTCGATCTCCGTGCCGGGGTTCCAGCCGAGAAACACCCGGATATCGGACTTGCGGAGATAGCCTGGATTTTTTTTGATCTTCGGCAGAAGATCCTTGGTGGCGATGCTGTGCGGCACCTCCCAGGTCGGATTGAGCACCAGGGAAGAGATGCGCCCGTTGAACACCGGGGTTTGCCGGTAGGTCTTGCCGACAATCACGGGCATGGAGAGCCGGAGTTCGCCATCCTCGTACAGCTTGAGGGTGAAATCGGCGATATTGACCAGAATATGGCGCGGCTCCAGAAGGGACGGCAATGGCTGGCAGCGTTCGAGGCTTGCGGCGAGTTGCCGGATGCGTTCGCTGACCGGGACATTGAGTTCGGTCAGGGTTTTGGTTCCGACAACGCCATCGGCAATGAGACCATGGCGGATTTGAAACCTCTGCACCGCCTCCCTGAGGGTTTCGTCGAAAAGGAAAAAATATTCCTCTTCCGTTGGCGCAGGCAGATCTCCGCTTGCGGTAAGGCGTTTCCGCAGGAGGGGGATGCGGACATCCATGTCGCCTTCGCGCAGGGTGGGACCGGCCGGAACCTGCGGCCAGCCGCCTTGCGCGGCAAGGTGGTGATACCGGGCAAGGGCCTTCTCCAGCCCGGGCAACAAGCACAGCTCTCCCCTTGCCGAGGGCGCTTCGGGCGCTGCCATTGCCGAAACCGGAAACAGGGCAATGATAAGGGCGCAGCAGAAAAAGCGGAAGAGGTGCGGGGCCGGAGACATGGGAGCAGATGGGTTTTTCGGCCAGACTACCAAGTGCGGAAGGTTCCTGAATCGATATGGACGAAGTCTCCGCTGGGGTAATAGCCCACCCCGCCGATGCGAAGCGAGAGAGCGGTGCGCTGGAGGTTGGCCAGGGGGGTGCCGGGGATGCGGATGTCCAGGGCGCGGCCTTCGAGATGCAGGCTGTGTTTCGCCACCTTGTGGCCCCGGCTGATGAGGATGTCGTTGTATTTCGGCGAACGGTAGCCCGAGATGATGTGGATCTCGTTGTTGCGCCCCAATCGGGTGTTCACCAGATCGAGAAAATCCAGGGTTTGGATGTCAATGGGATGCTGTTCGTTTGTATGGTGGCAGCGCAACAGCCGGTTCAGTTCCTGGATGGCTTGCGGATTGTACTGGCCGTCCGGGTCGCGATAGGTGGTGTTGATTTTTTCGCCGGTATGGAGGTTGTAGAGGTTCAGCCGGCCCGAAGGCTGATTCGCGGGAGAAAAATTGGCCCATGCCTTTTCAGGGTGGAGCAAAGCAAGGGTGGTCAGCAGCGAGGCCTTGAGGAATGAGCGTCTGCTGGAGGGAAGGCGCATGGAAAGAGTCTCCTGGTGTATCGGGGCAGATGGGGCGGTGCGTGCGGCTGCAGAGAGGTACGAGTATGAGTCAATTATCGTTAATGATTACTACTGTAACCGTATTTGCCTGGATTTGCACATTTTTTTATAAAAATGATCCGGAGGGGTCGAAAACAAAAAAATATGGTGTACGCCGCCCTGCTGAAACCATGATGTTTCCGCTCTCCCCGGCACGAATTGCGGTTTTCTTGCTAAAACGGCTCAAAATCGATCCTGCCGTCGAACTTTTCGGCGTAGTGTTCGCTGTGGAAGAAGGAGCAGCGCAGACACCGTTCACTTTTTTGGGTAAAGGTAAACAGGGGCTGGCCGGAGCCGATGGTGCCGGCCAGCAAGGCGCAGTTTTTCCCCGAAACCGGGAAGGCCGGGCAGTTTTTTTTCTTTTCTCCGCAGTTGTGAAAATCCCAGCACTGCATGGCGCTCCTCCCTGGGAACGGGGTCGATTCGTGGCCAAACTCTCATCGTCTTTTCCAACTGAACAGAAAGGGGGGTGAGGCGGCTTGGACAACACCATAACAAAAGGCTGGAAGCCGAGTCAATACGTTAAAAATACGGATAGCCGCGGCACCCTCATCAGTATGCCTCGCGCTTATCCAGCGTGATGATGAGGGCCAGGGCATTCTCGGATTCTGGGTTTTGCCGGAGAACATGGTAGAGATAGCTGCGTGCGCCCTTGTAATCCTTCAGGTCGACAAGCAGTACCGCATAGTTATAGTTGAGCGATTCGTCGTCCGGGGCAATCTGTAAGGCGCGTTTATAGTATTTTTGGGCCCGTTCATACTCCCTGCGATGCCGGCAGACAATGCCCATCTGGTTCAAGAGGGCAATGTCCTCCATGTCCCCGCCCATGCTCCGGTGCATGATCGCCTCGGCTTCGGTGTCCATGCCGAAGTCCAGGCAGGCCTCGATATATCTGGGGGGCAGCTTCACCGTCTTTTTGGAGAGCTTCAGCGCCGTTGCCAGGGAGGCTTTTGCTTCGCCCGTGTTGCCCACGGCTTTGAATTGCCCGGAAAGATCCAGGTGGCGATCCGGGGTGTTGGGCGAGATCGCGATCGCTTTTTTGAGTACTTCCAGGGCATTGACGTGATCGCCCTTGCGTTGATAGATCCGGGCCAGCCCGTCCAGCGACCGGACATAGAGGTCGTTGCTGGAATCCTTGCAAAGCTTGTAGTTTTCTTCGGCCTCTTCCATTCTGCCGACCTTTTCCAATGCCTGGGCAAGATGGAAATAGGTGGCGGATTGCCGTGGTTGCAGAATTCTGGCTTCCGTGAGGGATCGGATGGCGCTCTCGTGCTGGCCCTCGCGCAGGTATTTTTTGCCGGCGAACAGGGCGCGGTGGTACGGGTCGGGATCGTATGTCTTTTTTATCGCCGAGTAGATCTTTTGGCGGAGGACTGTTTCGGTGACCGGTTTGACCAGATAGGCGTCGATATGTTCCTCGGTCACGGACATGATTCGGTTCATGTCGTCGACGCAGGTCACCATGATGAAGGGCAGATGCCAGTGTTTCTCCGAATTCCTGATCCGCTGGAGGAGCTGGAGGCCATCCTCCTCGGGCATGAGCATGTCCGAGAGAACGATTTTGACCTGGGATTCCGGGGCCTGGATTTTTTCCCATGCATCCTTGCCGTTTCTGGCCGTGATAACGTTTTTGTAGCCAAGATTGGCCAGCATGTTGACGATCATGGTGAGCGTGGAAATATTGTCCTCGACAACCAGGAATGTGTAGTTTTTGTGGCTCAAGCCACGTTTTCCAGGCACGATACGATCTCCATGCTGTGTGATGAGGTAGTCCGCTGTTTTGCCGTTACGGATATTGTATAGTTGTCATCGGAATGGAGCTGAAAGTCAAGAATCTCAAGCCGGGCGGTGGCCCTGGGGATGAAAAAAAGGGCTTAGAGGATCTCCTCCAAGCCCTTGCTGTTTCTGGTGCGCCCGGCACGATTCGAACGTGCGACCTGCGGATTCGTAGTCCATTCTTTTTGTATTTCCCTACTTTTCCTAAATGTTCCATATTGTCCATAATATACTTATTTCTTTGGATAAAATATAGTATAATGTTTCATGTGGGAACCGTAGGGAACCTTAAAAAGGTGGGGTAAAAGTGGGGCAAACATGTCTAGGTACAATTCGACAGCTTATCCTGGGGTAAGGTACAGAGAGCACGAAGAGCGCAAGCACAACGGCAAGCCGGATCGCTATTATTTTATTAGGTATAAGCGAGCGGGGCGCACGGTGGAAGAGAGCGTTGGTTGGGCGAGCCACGGCATGAACACGCAAAGGGCCACCAAGCTGCGTGCCGAACTCGTTCAGAATATCCGGGAGGGGAAGCACCCTCAGTCGCTTCAAGAAAAAAGAGATCAGGAGCAAAAACGTCGGGAAGGTGAGCAGGCAAAGAAGGAGCAAGAAGCCCTCCACATGTTTACCTTCGGTCAGCTGGCCGAACGCTATATGGAATGGGCCAAGGCAAATAAGAAAAGTTGGCGTGACGATGAGCAGCGGTATCAAAAGCATCTTTCCAGTTCTCTGGGATCAAGGCCGTTGCGGGAGATTGTTCCGCTGCATCTTGAAAAATTAAAGCATGATCTTGGTAAAAAAGGGCTTTCGCCTGCCACGGTAAAACACTGCCTTGTGTTGGTGCGCCATATGTTCAACAAGGCCACGGCGTGGGATTTGTTCGAGGGGCAAAACCCGATCAATAAAGTGAAATTCCCTAAGCTCAACAACAGGCGCATCCGCTTCTTGTCGCATGATGAGGCCAGTCTTCTCTTGGCTGAGCTTGCAAAGAGAAGCCAACAGGTACACGATCAGGCTTTGTTGTCCCTGTTGAGCGGCTTGCGATTTGGAGAAATCGCCGCATTGACTTGGGCGGATGCGGACCTCACGCATGGGACACTTGCAATCCGGTCGCCAAAAAACGGCGAGGGGCGTCAGGCTTTTATGACTGAAGAAGTGAAAACGATGTTTGCGGCGCGAAAGCCAGAAGGCGCTGGTGCGCAGCACTTGATTTTTCCCGATAGAAAAGGGAACATGCAGAAAAGCGTTTCTGATGCGTTTGAGCGGGCGGTAGAGAAGTTGGGGCTTAATGAGGGCATTACGGAAAGTAGTCAGAAGCTGGTTTTTCACTCCTTGCGGCATACCTTTGCAAGCTGGTTGGCGATTGATGGTGCCGCGCTTTACACGATCAAAGAACTTATGGGCCATAAAACATTGACCATGACAGAACGGTACGCCCACCTTATTCCAGATCATAAGCACGATGCGGTTAATGGGTTGGCGAGAGGGTTTAGAACCGCTCGGGGCGAATAGGATTTTTGTGGCATGTTGTCAACGGGGGCAGGATGAGCAGCAATGTAGATAGATTTTCTCACTGGCGCATGCGGAACGACTTCTCCATTAATGAGGCGGCAGCGTTATGGATCGGAAAGCCGCCCATGGAGCCTTGGCGAGATGAATTTCTTGATAATGAATTTTCCGAAGAAGAGAAGCCCATTTTCTTGGGGATTCGAGAGCTGATGGCCGCTGCCATTGCTAAGGGAGAGCTTTCTACTAGAGTCGAAGTGAGGGTTCGTGGGGCATCGGAGATTAGCAGGCCCGATTATGATTTGACTTTTGTTTCTCGTAACGCTTTAGCGGCCTGGGCGGTCTCCAAAGAAGAAAACCCCGCTTTTTTGGGCAAAGATATTGAAAAAATATTGTTGGAAGCAGAGGCGCACGATATGACGGCGTCTTACCTTAATTGTGATCATCCCTATTACGTTGATGAGCTTGCCGTTGCGGTAAGGGCGTGGCTTGCCCTTTTTGAAAACGGGAAGCCAATGGCTACCAAGAAGAGCTTTAAGCAACAAGTCAGAATATGGCTGAATGCTGACCCGAAGGGCAGAACTCTCTCCTGTGAAGCAAGGGAAAGAATAGCAACGCTCATCAATCCAAACAAGAAAGGCGGCGCTCCTTCCTCTGAGGGGTGATATTTGGAATAATAAAACCTGACTAGCAACAATTTGTTTGTAAATCAACAAGTTATATAAACATTCCCACCAATAATAGCCGGAACCTCGGTATCCCTTCCATCTGTTTCCCGTTATTTTTTCCCCGTATTTTGGCTTTCAAGGCACCGGTGCAATCCTTGAAAATCAACAATATGGAGAAAACATGATTACGAAGAAAGACCCAGACGAATTTATTGAACACCTGCGCAAAACGCTTCCGTGTTTTATTAAACGGAAGAATATTAGCAACCTTTTGTTTGGAATCATTTCATCAAAAACTCTGGCGAACATGGATAGCTCTGGCGAAGGGCCGCCAAGGATGAAAAGTGGCCGTGATGTTTTCTATCACCGCGATTTGTTTCTCGCATGGCTTGCCAAAAGAATCAAGAAGGTGGAGCCATGAGCGGCTGCGGCCCGTTGCTGGCTTTTACGCTGCAAGAATTTTTGGCAAAGGATATTCCGCCACGTCAAATGCTCCTTGTTCCCTGTATTGCTCAGCAAAGCGTTGTGATGATTCATGCGGAAAGAGGCATTGGCAAAACATATGTCGCGTTGGGCATTGGTTTTGCTGTGGCATCTGGCAGAACATTTTTGAGATGGTCGGCCCCGGAGCCACGTGGAGTTCTGTATGTTGATGGCGAGATGTCTGCAATCATGATGCAAGAGCGACTTCGCGGAACGTTAGCATCTCATGATGAGTGTTTGCCTGTTGGGCAATTTCGCATCATCACCCCTGATTTTCAGTCAAGTGGAATGCCCAATCTCATCTTAAAAGAGGATCAGGCGGCGCTGCTTGACCTTATTACTGATGATATTGAATTGGTGATCCTTGATAATATTTCTACCCTTGTGCGGGGAGGAGAGGAAAATACTGCCGATGATTGGGAGCCTGTGCAAGAATTTGTGTTGGCGCTTAAGGTAAAAGGGAAATCGGTATTGTTTATCCACCACAGCGGCAAGGGAGGTGGGCAGCGCGGCACCTCAAAACGTGAAGATGTCGCGGATACGGTGATCAGGCTCAAGCGCCCGAGGCAATATTCTCCCTCGGAGGGGGCACGGTTCATTGTGGAATACGAGAAAACTCGTGATTTTTTGAGGGAGGAGGCGGAGCCGTTTGAAGCACACTTGGTAAATGGTGTTTGGCAGGTGAAACTCCCTGAGCAAAAGGCGTACAGCAAAATAGTCTTGCTGGCCAAGGAAGGGAAAAAACAGCACGAAATAGCAGAGATAGTTGGCGTTAACAAGAGTACCGTGAGTCGGCACCTTGGGGCTGCAAAAGAAAAAGGAGAACTATGAATATTGGGAACCATGTAAAATTGGGTTGATTTGGGCTGGGTTGCATGTTGCACCATATTAATATGGTGCAACATGCAACCAATTACCCCGCACCCGGCCCCATCCATGTTTGCATCCGCAAACGCCGTATTTTTGGTTTTTGTTTTTTGTCGCCCGTCCCCATCCAATCCAAATAATCATTGCACCACGCCCATTGAATGGCCCGATTTTGTGCGGATTGGCGGGTATCCCCGCCCGGATTTTATTTTAATTGATTTGTGGTATATGGTATTAAGGTTAGTAGCTGGGCAGGCAGGCCCGGTTGTCTTTGCGGTAGGAATGACGAACCAAGAGAGGATAAATTTTAGCGGATATAAAATGATAGGCTCATAATATAGTTTTGCGTTAACGCAGCATTAGCTTTGTCCGAAAACCGCCAAGTTTTATTTATGCAAAGCAAGCAATGCAGCGAGAGCGCGCCCAGTTGGCGCGTCTTCTCGTTGTTGTTTGCTTTGCGGGGCTTGGCGGTCCCTCGGACAGGCACGACTTGAGGGCGCGCCATTTTTTTTGTTTGGGATACAGGCACGCAACGGGAGGGGGGAATGACGCTAATTGACCATGAGTTGTTGGCTTGGGATGCTCAGGAAAGAAGAAAGATTATAAGGGTGAAGTTGGTTCCTGTTGTAAGTGCTGCTGTCGCGTTGTGGGGACTTGTTTCAGGGTCTGTTGGTTTTTGGTGGTGCGGAATTGTTTTTTGCTTAGTTACTAATCAGTTCATAAATTACTAGACATTACCATGGGGCATGCTATACTGTTGGCATGGACAAATTCGACGGCAGAAAATTGAGTCATCAAGCCAGGGAGGCACTTCGCCTCCGGGCGGTGC
>Ga0074195_1001324_pt1 | contig 35740 bp, 32 predicted proteins | sample EPASupsiteHSE623_FD_64525 | JGI IMG/M metagenome (GOLD analysis project Ga0074195, IMG submission 64525) | Bioremediated contaminated groundwater from EPA Superfund site, New Mexico - Sample HSE6-23 | ecosystem: Environmental > Aquatic > Deep subsurface > Groundwater > Contaminated ... | reverse complement strand
AAAGACCTGTTGACAAAGTAAGAAACAAGAGGCACGGGTATAAATGATTTCCGGAGCGGGGCTTGAATCACCAATCGGCCCACGATCCGCCAGCAATAAGTGCGGGAGTGGTTGCCGATTGAGATTCCGCCCAGAGCGGAGGAAACATTTATACCCGTGCCCTTTACCTTAGGTTTTTGTCAACAAGCCCACAGGCTCCTTTTTAATTTCTATTAGCTTTATTTCTTGTGTTTGGGCGGGACATACTCAACATTATAAAGCTTTGATGTATGATCCCTGCCAAGATAGAGGTTAACCCAGGACGGGGTCTGGTAGAGGTTCCAGTCTGCCGGCGGAACGCGATCACCGTTAAGCTTTTCCTCATTCCCTTTACTCTTCAGCCTGGCATAAGCCCTGACATAGGCGCATTTCTTCTCAGTACCATATACCTCACACCAGCCATCCCAGCTGCCGCCGCAGGCGCCATTTCTCTGGTTCTTGGGACAGTTGGACATGGGGCAGACGTAACCAACATCGACCAGGGCGCAGTCACCACAGTCCTTGCAGTCAAAGAGGGCAACTTTGGCCATATGCTCGAAGAAGTGGTAAGGTTTTTCGGCAGCATTGCCGTCAACGGCCTTGGCAATAGCCTTCATTAGGCCCCAGAACGGGGTGCCGGGCTCCAGCATTAAATGGTGCATAAGGTTAGAAAGTTTGTAGGTGAATTCAACATTGGTATCTAGCGGACGGCCCTTACGCTCAACAGGCTTGTCGGTATTCAGGCCGGTTTTCTCGTCCTTTTCGTAGCAGTAGAAGCCGCCGGGAATCGGATAATCAAATTCGTGGACATAATCCATCCAGTTCTTGCTGAGCTCTTCACCCTTGTCGAGGATGTACTCAACCTGCTCGTATTTCATGCCATGTCCGCCGATGTGGACACCACTGTAACCCATGCCCTTCATAAAGGCATACATCTTGGCGGCGCGCAGCAGCCTTGCTTCCAGACCCTTATCCGGCGCCTCGGCTTCTCTCGCCAGGTCAGCAATCAGTTTGTCAGGTGCTACACAACCCGGCAGGCCATTGCGGTTCATCAATTTGGCTGCTCCAAGAGGAAGCAGGTAGATGTTCCCGATCACGGGGATATCCCAGCCATTTTGCCTGATAAACTGGATCATTTCATGAATCTTGCGGACATCATAACCCAGCTGGCTGACTATAAATTCGGCGCCGGAATCAATTTTCTTTTTCAGCTTGTAATACTGAATCATCTGTTCAGCTTCAGTCTTTTTGAACGGGGAAACAGCTGCCCCGGCGAAAAAGTCGCTGGCCTTGTGTTTGGCGGTGCCTTTCATGACCTTATATTCTAAGCCCTTATTCATTTCCCCGATTAACTCCAGGACATGCATCACATCAATGTCAAATACCGGTTTAGGCCGGCCCATGAAACCTGTGTATACATAGTCGCCGGTCATTACAAGCAGGTTACGGGCATTGGCCCTGTCCATAGCATACAGCTGGCTCTCGATCTGGTTCCGGTTCCTGTCCTTGCAAGTAAAGTGAACCAGCGGCTCAATGCCTTTCTGGAATACTTCCATACCCAGGTAATCAGCTAATATAGCCGGGTTCCCGCCGGGCATATCAGTAATTGTCATGGCATCTACCCGACCGCCCTTAACTGCCAGCTCTGCATCTTCCATAGCTTTTTCCTGGGCTTTTTCCCGCGCTCCCCTGCCGGGAACCAACTCCCAGGTAATAGACAGGGTATTCTTATCCAACAGGGATTCTTTGAAACGATTCTTCACTCCGCATCTACTCCATTCTTCTATTTTTTTTATATAGGCGTTCTAAACTCTAATGGTTTTTTAGTTTCGACACAAATCCGTCAATTCCTGCAATTTTAACAAATTATCAGAAAACTAGTCTACAATAAATATATATTACAGACCCGTCAAAATTACAATCCCTGTCCAAAAATTTTTGACAGGGATTTATAATTAATTATTTATAATAAGTCAATATCACTTTTGTAACCTAAATGTTCTTTAACTTAATATTATGTAACATAGAAGTGAAAAGGAGTTGTTCCGGAAGAATGCCATCAAAGCTTAAAAATATATTGACCCGCTTCGAATCTTACGCCCGCAAGGCCATGGATGAATGGCATGTCCCAGGCATGGCGGCGGCTATAGTTAAGGGAGACAGGTTTGTTTATGCCAAGGGGTTCGGGGTTAAAAAACTTGGGGGTAATAACCCGGTCGACGAAAAGACTGTCTTCCAGGTTGGTTCTGTTTCCAAGTCTTTTACTGCGACCCTGGTGTCAATGCTCGTAGATGAAGGGAAATTAAACTGGCAAGACAAAGTCAAACATCACTTACCAAACTTTAAACTACACGACCCCATAGCCACCTGTGAATTCAGGGTTGAGGATCTGATGTCCCAGCGCAGCGGCCTGCCGCCCCACTCCGGACGTTTACTGCCGCACCTTGGTTTCAACCGCAACTATATTATGAATACCCTCCGTTATATAAAACCTGCCTGTAGTTTCCGCAGCGAATATGCCTATCAAAACAATTTATTTCTTGTTGCTGCGGCCCTGGTGGAAAAAACTACGGGTAAAAGCTGGGAATACAATCTCAGCCGACGAATTCTCTTGCCTCTGGGAATGCGCAGTACAACGGCCACCCTCGCCGGGTACCGGAATTCAGGCCATGCCGCTCAGGGACACTATTATAAAGGCCCGGGACCCGGCGGCGGGGTAACCCCCATACACATGAATTGGCCGTATCATTACTGGGTCTATACGGTTGCCCCGGCGGGAGGAATCAACTCCACCGCTCTTGACTTGGCCAGGTGGCTAATATGTCAATTAGGCCGGGGAACTGCAAAGGGAAAGAGGCTCGTAAGCTGCAAAAATATCAGGTTTATCCAGACCCCCAAAATTGCCGCCGGCCCGGGTCCATGGGGCGAGACGAGGTATTACTGCCAGGGCTGGCTTCACTCTGATTATCGTCCCTACCCCATCCTCTGGCATAATGGGGGAACCTCCGGAATGAAAAGCGTTATTGCCATGGTCCCGCAAGCGGGTATCGCCATAGCAGTCCTCTCCAATCTCTATGAATCCCTTCTTCCTGAGGCACTAAGCAGGTTTTTCCTGGACCTCTGGTTTGGCAACCCGCATCGGGACTGGAGTCGTGAACTCCTGAGAAAATCAGAAGAATCCGCGGAATATCTTCAACAATCGCCGGCCCCGGATATGCCGTCCCGCCCTTTGAGCTACTATACCGGGACTTATTATAACCCGCTCTACGGCCCCATTTCCGTAAGCAGAGACAGAGGTTCACTCAGGCTGACCATGGGTCCCGGAAAAATCAGTCTTAAGTTGGAACATTGGGGCGGAGACACCTTTGTTATGTATTGGCCCGGGGTACTTACCAACGGCGCCGGGATTCAGTTTTATACCGGCAGATCGGGTTTGGTGAACCGCGTCACCATTGAAGGCATGAATGACGATTTGACGGGTTTCTTTACCAAAAGACTATTCTCAAAGCCTCTTTTGACCAAGAAGTCAAATAACTCGGACTATTCTTTTTTAAATTGACGCATCTCTTAACAAGTATTAACAATTTTACATAAGTGAGAATATTATTTACCATAAGATTTTTACATAAAGGGTGGTGGGTTTATGAGTCTTAATCAAAGTGTCCAGATTATGACCAAGAGAATAGTGGGGCCGGGGAAGAGTCTTATTGAATACCCGGTGGTCAACGGCATGCTTAATCCGGCTGTCAGAAAGAAGATAAATGATACAATAGAATATGTTGTTGAAAAACTCTATATCGATCAGATTAATCAATTGTTATTTGAACAGGGTTACCCCCAAATCCCCCCGATGGAAATTACGGGAACGTATGAAATTAAAACAAATGAAAAGGGTGTTTTGAGCCTATCAATAAGTAATTATACTATCGCCTATCCGGCAGCTCATGGCTGGACAATGATGAAGTCACTAACCTTTGATATTGAAACGGGGAAAGTCTATCAATTATATGATCTGTTTAAGCCCGACAGCGATTATTTGAAGGTATTGTCCGATATTGTTGCAGCACAGATAAAGGCAAGAAATATCCCCTTGGTCAGTCCATATCCAGGAATAAAACCTGTGGACCAGGATTATTACATCGCTGATAAAGCTTTAGTAATATACTATCAACTGGTCGAGTTTACCCCTTATGTGTACGGATTCCCATTCTTCCCAATATCCGTATATGAAATAGAAAATCTTATTAAGGAAGGTACCCCTTTATATAAAATGATATAAGAGGAATCTTATTCAAACCGCAATGCCTCTATAGGACTAAGTTTAGAAGCCTTATTGGCAGGGTACATCCCAAAAACTATACCTATCAAAACGGAAAAACCAAAAGCCAGACCGATGACTTCAAGGGAAATTGCTGTCTGGATAGACATCAGGGAACCCAAAATCCGTGAACCGCCCAGGCCCAAAATGATGCCGATAATTCCCCCTGCACAGCTGACCACCAGGGCTTCGATAAGAAACTGGCGCAGGATATCTTTTCTTTTGGCGCCAATAGCTTTACGGATACCGATTTCCCTGGTGCGTTCGGTAACGGTAACCAGCATAATATTCATTATCCCGATACCCCCCACCAAAAGAGATATTCCGGCAATGCCGCCAAGCATGGCCGTTAAGGTTCCCGTTACCTGGCTGACTGTGGACAGCATTTCGGCCTGGTTGAATACACGGTAAGCATCGGTATCTTTTAATTTTTTCAACATGATGTTGTCAATTTGCGCCACAACCGTATCAACCGTTTCCGGAGATGCCGCCTGAATATAAACCGAGCGGATACCAATGCTGCTCGTCAGGCGTTGCGCAGTGGTAAGAGGAATAATGACCTTGTCATCATTAGACCCCATAGATGCGGAACCTTTCTCCTCCAGGAGGCCGACCACCCTGAAATTCTGGCCGTCGATTTTTACCGTCTCCCCCACCGGATTCATGGTTCCAAATAACTGCCGGGAAACTTCCGTACCCAATAAAACTACTTTCTGCCGGAAACTTAAATCTGTCGGAATAATAAACCGGCCGCCCGCCTGCACGTTATAATTGCGCACATCCTTATATTCATCATTAACCCCTTCCAGGCTTGTGTCGTATGTCTTATTTCCGTACTTAACCGATACATTGCCGCTGATTACCGGAGCTATCCCCTGAACACCCGGCCGTTCTTTCCACTGCATGACTTCATCGTAAGTTAAGGTTTTAGAAGTCTCGTTACTGCGAATAGAAACAGTGACTAAATTGGAGCCCATTCCCTGTATACTGGTCGTGACTGATTTGCTGGCCCCCTGACCTATGGATACTAAAACTATTACGGCAGCTACGCCGATGATCACACCCAGCATTGTTAAGAAGGAACGCATTTTATTGGCCCGGATTCCTGCGACAGCCAACTTCACTATTGGCCAGATTCCCATCAGGCCACCTCCTCATCCAGGACGATACGGCCGTCCTGCAGTCTGATGATCCGTCTGGCCTGGTTTGCAATCATATTATCGTGGGTAATTATAATCACGGTTTTCCCTCTCTGATTTAGTTCTTTAATTATCTCCATAACTTCAACCCCTGAGCGGGAATCAAGGGCGCCTGTGGGTTCATCGGCGAGTATGATGGACGGTTCTCCCGCCAGGGCCCGGGCAATGGCCACCCTCTGCTGCTGGCCGCCCGACAGTTCCGCAGGTTTATGGTTAATCCTGTCGGCCAAACCGACCAGATTCAATGCCCCTTCCGCACGTTGCCTGCGTTCGGACGCGTTCATCCCCCTGTATATCAAAGGCAGTTCTACATTTTCAAAGGCATTGAGTCTGGGTAATAAATTAAAACTTTGAAATACAAAACCCACTTTTTTGTTCCTGATTTCTGACAAGTCATCTTCGCTGAGTCTGCTGATTTCCTTTTCATCAAGAAAATATTGGCCCTCAGTCGGAATGTCCAGGCAGCCTATCATATTCATCAAGGTTGATTTACCCGAACCGGAAGGTCCGATGATGGCCACCATTTCGCCATCTTTTATTTCCAGGTTAACTCTGTCAAGGGCGGCGAGGGTTATAGAGCCGGTTTGGTATAACTTACTGATATTAACCAATTTAATCATTTTTTCATCTTTCCTTTCACAGAGGGTGCTGGCTCATTATCTCGGCCGGACCATACTACCTCCAGGCATACCAAACCCACCTGACCTGTTGCTGTCTCCTCTGGCATTGGCCGAACCTGTGCCACTACTTTTTGCCACACTGGGCAGGTTCACTATATCCCCTTCTTGAAGACCTGAAGTAATTTCGATCATGGTATCATTGTAAAGACCTGTTTCAATCGGGACCATTTTAAACGCTCGGTTGCTGTTATCCCCACTCGTCGGCACTTGCACAAATTTTCGTCCCTGTCGTTCCTGGACCGCTTCTACTGGCAGCAGAAGCGCTCCTTCCTTTTTGGCAATCATAATCTCCACATTGGCCGTCATATTCTCTTTTAGTCCTTCCGGCTGGCCCATGCTGACAGTTACATCAAAACTGGCCACTCCGTTCTGTTCCGTTCCCTTGGCAGCTATCTCTGTCACTGTTCCTGCGAATGTTTGGTCAGGTAAGGCGTCCACGGTGATAGTAGCTTTTTGCCCCATCTTAACTTTGGCGATATCCACCTCATCTACAGGTACAGTAACCCCCATGCCGGCGTTGTCCACCAGGGTTGCCAGCACCTGGTTGGTAGATACCTGGTCGCCCACCTGCCAGTATTCTCCGCTGCTTGCCGTACTCGTTGAGCTGGAATTTGCACCCCCGCTGCTGCTTCCCTGACTGGTATCTGACGTGCTCAGATTAATGATCCCGTCAACAGGGGTATATATTTGGCAGTCCGCCAGTTTTTTCTGCGCCTGCTCCAAGCTTAATCTGGCCTGCTCCAGCCTCAATTGCTGGGATTCCAATGCGGTGTCTGTGTTATCGCCCGCAATATAGGCCAGTTTTTGGCCTTTTTTTACATTGTCATTTTCATCAACATACAACTGCTCAATATTTCCTGAAACTCCCGCTCTCAAAGTAATCGTCTGCGCCCATTCAAGAGTCCCCGCCTCGTAACCTGATTCCGGTCCTTTGGCCGTATGAATCACTGCTTGAGCCGACAGTCCCGGCGCCAGGGCGCCCGGGTTGGTAATCTCTACTGTAACACTATACATTATGGAACCGTCACTACCGACAGTTCCCCCGCGGTTAACCTTGCGGACCCGGCCTTGAACCGTGGACATTAAAGCCGAGATAGTCACATCAGCCTCCTGCCCGGCCTTAATCTGATTGATTTGCGCCCCGTTTACGGGGATTTTGACAGTAAGCTTACTTGTATCGTTAATCGTCATAAGTATGGCATTCTTTTGCACATTCTGCCCTCTGTCCACGTCCATTATGCTGATCTGACCGTTTATGGGGGCATATACGTACTGTTGCTTGAGTTCATCCAGCCTTGTGTTATAGTCAAGCTGAGACTGCCGTAAGTCCAGCTGGGCCTTCTTAATTTCAGTCTCGACATTATCGTTCTTTAATTCGAATAATAAGTCACCTTTTTTAACCTGCTGCCCGTTTTTTACTTTAATGCTGGCGATGGTTCCGCTTTGATTAGGCGTAATACTTCTTGTCATTATCGGTTGAACTGCGCCGGTTCCGGACACTGTAACCTGTATGGTGCCATTCCTGACCGTTGCCGTGGCAGCTTCCGCAGTGGCACTATCGTTACCGCTGAGCAAATACCACCCCAGAAATCCTCCCGCAATAATAATTACACTGAGCAGAGCAGACAGTTTCCACTTTTTTTTCATTTTCTCTAAAATGGTTTTCAGCATTGAATGGTCTCCTCCCGTAAAAATACTAATCCAGTTGCCTGAATCTGTCCGGTCCACTTAAATTATATAGACTGTTTGTGTTCGTTTTGTGAACAACATGTGCCTAAAAATCCTTTTTTTCAAACAAATAATATCCTGCGGCAATAGGGAGTGGATATATTGAAAATAATGCATCTTTCCCAAAACCTGCTGGACGGTGGCCTGGAAACCCATATCCTGGACCTCTGCAGGGAACATATCAAGAATGGTGACAGGCCATATATCTTCGGTATGCTGGTAAGTGACGTATTTCGTGAACAAATGGAAGACCTGGGTGTTGAGTACATAATTTCTCAGTGCCCAGGCGCCGATTTCCGGGACTTTATAATAAAACACGATATCCAGCTATTTCATTGCCATCCGCGCAAAACCATTTCCCTTGGTATTGAACTCGGTGTTACGCTGAACAAACCGGTAGTTATTACATACCACGGCTACTGGGGTTGGGATTTGCAGGCACACCATAAGGCGCAAAAAGTTATTTCAGTATGTCAGGAAATATTTGATCAAGTATCTGCAGCAGACCCAGATATTACCGCCAAAATGACCGTTATCCGAAACGGGATTGATACTGATGCCTTCAGACCCTTAAATATTCCTGGCAACGGTTCAAAAATTCTTTACATAGGACGCCTGGTAGCAGAAAAATATTTTACCTTAAAAATCATTATGGAGGCCCTCAGGTCTACACCCGGTATGCAATTAGATGTTGCCGGTAATGGGCCTTACTTAGAACAGCTCAAGTCTGTGGCGCCCAAATGCGTTAATTTTCTTGGTTTCGTTAAGGAGATGCCTGCTGTGATAAACCAGGCAGACATAGTGATAGGAACCGGCCGGGGGATAAAAGAAGCTATGGCCTGTGGCAAGCCGGCAATCTCAACAGATAACATGTGTTATGACGGTATTGTCACACCTGAGAACATTGAGACTCTTGAGTACTCCAACTTCATGGGGAGGTCCGGGCTGCCCCTGAAAAAAGAAAACCTGCTGCAGGACGTACAGATGCTGGTCAATTCCCCGGAAACCAGGATTGATCTCGGAAAATGGGGCCGCAAGTACGCGGAAGAAAACTATTCTATAGCAGATTTCTTTGCCAGTCATAAAAAAATCTATGACGAACTGACCTGTGGCAACCCACCGGTATATCAGCCATGAAAACAAAAAAAGAAAAGCGGCCTATCATATGCCTGGCCGCCATCGACTGGCATTTTCTATTTCACCGTCCCCATCAGCTGATGCTCCATTTTGCCCGGAGAGGCCATCAGGTTCATTACAGAAACTTTACCCAGATACCGGGAACACCACCGCAAGAAGTTGTACCCAACCTTTATGTTTACCGGGACTTTAATCGTTTACCCCGGGATATGCAAAGTCCAATTTACTTTGTATATTTCCCCGCTTATGCTTCCTGGTTAAATGCTGCACCGGACAGCTTTATAGTTTACGACTGTATCGATGACGATCCCGCATTTGACAGACACGAGGAGCTTATGCTAGTCAAAGCTGACCTTGTGCTATGTGTCTCAAAAGAACTGATGAATAAACATAAAGGAAAGCATCCCCATGTTATTCTCTTGCCTAATGGTGTAGATATTGACCACTACAGTTCCAAATCGGAACCGGGTCCGGAAATCATAAGGCTTAAAGAAAAAGCAGAAGCCATAATCGGTTTTACGGGGGCCTTTTATCACGGGTGGGTGGACACGGATCTGGTGTACTTCATAGCCCGGCAATTTCCACAGTGGCAAATTGTCCTTGTGGGCGAGTCCTATCGTCGGGTTTTCTCAAACGCCCCTCCCAACATATCATACCTGGGCAAAAAACCATATGAAGTCCTGCCTGGATATATCCGCTGCTTTGATATAGGAATAATTCCATTTTTGGATAACAGGATTGCCAGGGGAGCTGATCCGGTAAAAATATACGAATACATGGCTGCAGGGATACCGATAGTAAGCCGGAATCTGCCATTTGTAAATGATATGTCACCCCCTCTGATATACTCTTATAATAACGAAAATGAATGCGTTATGGCCTTATCCAATGCCTTGGAAGATGAGAAGAAATTCCGGCAAGATAACTCCAGGAAACGCAGTGAATTCATCTCAGGTCATACCTGGGAGAACCGGATTAACCGGCTGGTATCCGAACTTAATAAACTTACCTGGTTGGAAAACTAAAACTACATCACAGGGGAGGTTTACCTATGCCTTCAATATTAATAATGGCTGGGGGAACGGGAGAGAGGTTCTGGCCGGCCAGCTCGGCAGTACATCCCAAACAATACCTGCCTCTTACAGGCAGGCAGCCTATGATCCTGGAAACCGTTTACCGTGTGATTGACCTGGTCGGGCCGGAAAACATATATGTTATTACAACCAAAGCACAGTTATCTAAGGCTCAGGAAACCCTTTCTGTTTTACCTGCCGTTAATATTTTAGCCGAACCTGAAGGGCGCAACACCGCCCCCTGCCTTATCTTAAGCGTATCTCATATTAAGCGGAAAAGGGGCAAAAATGAAGTATTGGCCGTTTTGCCCGCTGACCACTTTATCAGGGATAACGGTAAATTCAGAGAAAGCCTGGCGCTTGCCTTTGCAAACGCCGCCATCCGGGAAGAAATCATCACCTTTGGGATCAAACCTGACCGGCCGGAAACAGGATATGGGTATATCGCCATTGGCCCGGAGGTAGCCAATGGAATCTACCGGGGACTTAAGTTTGTGGAAAAACCCGATAGTCTTACTGCCGGGCATTACGTAAAAAGTGGGGGCTACCTTTGGAACAGCGGTATGTTTATCTTCCAAATTAAAACCTTCATTAAAATGTTGAAGAAATACTCCCCTCAACTGCATCAAGGCTTTCTGGAACTGGAAAAAGCCAAAAATGGTGAATCTATTGCTGCCATATATAGTAGTCTTCCCAAAACCTCCATAGATTACGGTTTAATGGAAAAACTGCCCTCATTTTCAGTCATTCCGGGCGCTTATGGCTGGGATGACCTGGGCACGTGGCGTTCTTTGGAGACTACCTGCCCCAAAGACATAAACGGTAATATTATTTACGGTAAGGGTGAACTGATAGATGTTTCCAATTCCATTATTCACTCCTCGGGTAAGCTTATAGCTGTAATCGGGGTGAAGGATTTGGTAATTGCTGAAAGCCCGGAAGGTATCCTGGTTTGTTCTAAGGACCGGGTTCAGGAAGTGAAACATATCGCGGAAAAACTGAAAACTATCAAGGAGGAATAATATTAATGTATATTAATCCTGCTATTTTCAGGGAGTATGATATCCGGGGGTTGGCTGAATCAGAACTTTCCCCGCCAATAGTCCAAAGAATCGGCCGGGCCTATGGCTCTCTTTTACTCGCCAAAGGAACGGATAAAATCTTAATCGGTGGGGATGTGAGGCTATCCACCCCGGTTATCCGCGAGAACCTGATCAGTGGTTTGACTACTTTGGGAATAGATATTATTGATATCGGGATTGTGACCACACCCCTGTTTTATTATGGTTTATACCACTATGACTTAAATGGCGGTATTATGATTACCGGCAGCCATAACCCTAAAGAATTCAACGGTTTGAAAATTGCCTGCGGCAAAACAACCATCTACGGGGGCGATATTCAAAAAATCAGACAGATAATTGAAGAAAACAATATACCCAAAAGTAACCGGACAGGCCAGGTCATCAGAGAAGATTTAGAGAAATCATATCTTAACATGCTTACCGCCAAAATTCAGCTTGGTCCCCGCAAATTACGGGTTGTAGCAGATGCCGGCAACGGCGCCGCGAGTTTATATATAGAAAAGTTCCTCAAAAACCTGGGCTGTGAAGCAATACCCCTCTTTTGTGAACCGGACGGTAATTTCCCCAACCACCATCCCGACCCCGTCAAACGAAATAATTTAAACTACCTGATTGAAGTAGTAAAAAAACAAAAGGCTGATGTCGGAATAGCATATGACGGCGACGCAGACCGCATCGGGGTGGTAGACGACCGGGGTGAAGTCATCTGGGGCGATAAACTGATGATTCTTTACTGGCGGGAAATCCTATCCCAACATCCCGGGGAAACTGCTATCGTGGAGGTCAAATGTTCTCAGGCCCTGGTGGATGAAATTATCAGGCTTGGGGGTAAACCCTGCTTCTATAAGACCGGGCACTCGCTGATAAAAGCTAAGATGAAGGAACTTAAAACCCTGTTTACCGGTGAGATGTCAGGCCACATGTTTTTCGCCGATGAATTCTACGGCTTTGATGACGCTTTTTATGCCACCGGACGGCTGCTGCGGATCCTTTCCAATAGCGATAAAAGACTTTCCGAATTATTAAGTGACATCCCGGTGTATTACAGTACAGCCGAAACAAGAATCGACTGCCCCGATGAAGCAAAGTTTGCTGTAATTGAAAAAATTAAAAATGAGGTTTTAAAGGATTATGCCGCCATAACAGTGGACGGGGTAAGAATAAATTACCCTGACGGTTGGGGACTTGTCCGGGCATCAAATACCCAGCCCGTTCTGGTAGCAAGATGCGAAAGTAAGAGCCGGGACAGCCTAAAATTTATTACCGGGGACTTGAAGGACAGGATTTTAAGAGCAGGGGTTAGAGATTTCTATTGGGAGTATTAGGCCACAGATATATCACTTCCGCTCCACCTGTTACCATTCCAAAGTAACATAAGATACTTACAGTCCATATAATAAAACAGGAAACTCCACATTATGTATTCTTAAGGTTTTAAAATACTTTTTTTTTGGAGTGATTTTATAAGGATGAGTAATGTTTCCGTTATAATACCCACGTGGAATAGGGCTGATATGATCGAAAAAGCTATTCGCAGCGCCATAAACCAGACACTTTCCCCACTTGAGGTATTGGTTTGTGATGATGGCTCTACCGACAATTCTGAGATAATAGTAAATTCCATAAATGATTCACGGGTCAAATGGGTCCCCGGTCCTCACAGGGGCCTGCCGGCTATCCCCAGAAACCGTGGCATCTCTGAGAGCCGCGGGGAATGGCTGGCCTTCCTGGATAGTGATGATGAATGGCTGCCCGGGAAGCTGCAAAAACAACTACAGCTTGCACATAAACTAAACTGTAAAGCACTTTGTGCAAATGCATATCACTTTGTACCTGAAAAAGGAATTGTAGATAATCTATTATCCTGGAGTAAAGAAATAATATCTTTTGATGATTTGGTTAAAGGAAACCAGGTAATTTGCAGTTCCTCTTTGATTCATCGTTCCCTTCTTGAATCTGTCACAGGTTTTCCGGAAGACCCTGAAGTGATTGAAGACTATGCCTTGTGGCTTCGTGTAGCTACCCAAACATATTTTGCTTTTGTAAATGAGCCGTTACTTATATATCGTGATGACCCTGAAAATAGTATCAGAGGTAAAATTACTGAAGACATTCCGCTGCAAAGAAAACATGTTCTTAGTGATTTTGCGAAGTGGGCTGAAACCGCAAAGAATTTTGATTTGCTAAATGATTACATCTTAAAAATGAAGACTCATTGGTTTCCATCAGGAGGATAAACATGAAACTGAATCTGGGTTGCGGCCAAAGGTATTTGGCAGGATACATAAATATTGATTTTCCCCTTTCTTCTCACCCTGTACAGGAGGTCAGTCTAGCTGATCTTCATGCTGATATTCTAAGTTTACGTTATCCCGCGGAAACAGTTGCAGAAGTTCGGCTTCACCATGTTTTTGAGCATTTTCCCCGGCCTGTGGCCTGCGCTCTGCTGGCAAGCTGGTTTTCATGGTTAAAACCAGGGGGCAAAATTCACATAGAAGTACCTGATTTTCAGGAAACTGCCCAGGCAATGCTTAATCCTAACTCTATGTTCAAAGAATTTGCCGTTGCCGAAAGGCATATATTTGGCTCCCATGAAGCAAACTGGGCTGTTCATTATGAAGGCTATACACCGGGAAGTTTAATTTCATTTATTGAAAACTATGGTTTCAAGATTATTGAAATTAAGAAAAACAATTATATGGGAACTTATAATTTTGAGCTTAAGGCCATCAAATCAAATCATAAATTAACAAAAGAAGATTTAGAACAGATTACAGAAAATTATTTAAAAAATTTTCTGCTGGATCAGTCTAATACCGAACAAAAACTTTTATCTGTATGGATGGATATTTACAACAAACAGATAGAACAAAGCTGGGGTGCCTAAAATATGAGCATAAGCAATGTAACCGGATTAGTTTTCAGTAAAGACAGAGCCATGCAGTTAGATGCGGCATTAAGCTCCCTTTTTTTGCATTGCCGGGATATCCAAAACATGGATTTGCACGTGCTTTATATCACATCTGACTCGTTCCATGAAAAGCACTACAATAAATTAATGGGCGATTATGCTGCTGTAAAATTTCTGCGGGAAAATAATTTTAAAAAACAGGTCCATTCAAGTATTGAAACATATGAATATGTGCTGTTTTTAGTCGATGACACTATTTTCGCCAGAGATTTCTCCATCAGAAATATAACTGAAAATCTAAAAAATAATGATGCACTGGGGTTTTCCCTGAGATTAGGAAAGAATACAGTTTATTGTTACTCCAGGGATATTTCACAAGAGCTGCCGGATTTTATTGAACTGGATAAAAGGAGTTTGAAATATGACTGGACCAATGCCCAGGGTGATTTCGGTTATCCTTTGGAAATTTCCAGTTCAGTGTACAGGGTCAATGATATTTTACCCCTGCTTCATCAATTGGAATTTATCAACCCAAATACGTTGGAAGGCCAGATGGCTGCAAACAGGAATGCTTATATAAACAAAAAAAACCACCTGATATGTAACGAGTATTCAATTGCCTTTTCTAACCCGGTAAACATAGTGCAAAACGTTTGTAATAACCGGGTAGGCAGTAATCCTCAATATTCAGCCGATGAATTAAGCCAAATGTTTGAACAGGGTTACCGTATTGATGTTAAAAAGTATAATGATTATGTACCTAATGCCTGCCATCAGGAAGTTGAATTAAAGTTAAAGATGGAGGTTAGATCATGAAAAACTGGGCAGTCAGTGACATCCGGTGGGCAAGTGTCAGTGATCTGAAACTGCCTTTCTGGGTTGACTGGAACAAAAAAAATCCGCTTCCCAGTCATTTTTGGCAGAGAATATGGGAATATCCTTATGTGGCTTTACAAATCCCTTCCTCGGATAAATCTTTGGACGTTGGCGGAAATGCCGCAAACATACCTTTTGAAGACAACTCGTTTGATTATACATTCAGTATATCAGCTGTAGAAGAAACACCGGATTTGTTCGCTGTGATAAAGGAAATGATCCGCCTGGCCCGGCACAGGGTTGTAATTACAATGAATGTAAGCGATAAACCTGATTCGCCCTATTTGCCCCTTTATATACTAAGAGAACTTGAAGAGTTTTTAGGTGTGCATATTCCCCGCCTTCCACACGAACCACTGAATTCAGTTTCTCCGGTATTAGAAGAATTTGGCCAGCAGTGCGATGAAGAATTCAGGCATATTCGTGTTCTCGGATTCACCCTGGATTCCCGGGACGTCCCGAAATCCGTAGCTATACTGGTTCCGCACTGGGAGAGCTGGCAGTTCCTGAAGCCCTGTCTAGAAGCTGTGCAGCAAAACAGGAATGAGAACCTGGTCGAGAAAGTTTACATTTTGGATGATGCCAGCGCCGACGGCAGCTTCGAAAAAGCGCAGGAGACATTTAAAGATGACAAAAACATAGAGTTCCATCGTTTTGAACGCCCAAACAGAAGTACGGAACCGGATGTAGGTTTATTATTTGATAATGCTTTAAAATTTGTAAATGAACAATATATTGTCACAATTGATGCCGATACCTTCCCATTAAGCAAAGATTGGATTACATTTCCAATCTGGCTGCTTGAAACATATGGTTGCAGTTCGGTAGGATCCGATACAGGTTCATCAGTGGCTTACATACCGCAAGCCACCTCAAGATCTTGGTGGCAGACATATACCGGAGACTGGAGAGGCTATTGGATAACCGGTGGTTTGTTTGACAACGATGTATTCACTGTGGCCAACAACATGTACCATGTGATGCGAACCGCTTTGGCCAAAGTGGTATCCGAGTCTGTAGGCTTTACCATGGCTACCGGCACCGCCGACAGGTATCCCTACCTCCCCGGGAGATGTGATAACGGTGTGGCTGCCAGTCACTTTATTGATCTGAACCGGATGGGGCCAAAGTTTAATATACCGCTTACCACCTATATCGGTTTAACTCCTCATGATGGCGCCTTCGGCCAGAATTATGCCGGTTTGGTTTTTCACTTCGCCCTAAGCGCCCGGGCCCTTTCGCAAACCCGGCGAGACGTGGCTGACGCGGGAGAACCCTTCATGTACTGGGTAAGCAGACTTCAGGAATACGAAGGTTTGCACAGTAAGTGTCTTAAAGAAATGATAGAAGCCAGCACCCATTTCCAGCCAGGCGGATATGACGGCTCTGTTCCTATATCGTGGTATGAGAGAGAGTATGCATATATTCAAAGATTATTTGAAAGATTTAGGAGGCAGTCATGAAAATACTGCATACGGTAGAATTTTACCATCCCTCAGTCGGCGGAATGCAGGAGGTTGTAAAACAAATTTCCGAACGTCTGGTAAAACTTGGCCATGATGTCACTGTAGCTACAACCAGACTACCTGAAAGAACCGAAAGGATAATAAATGGCGTTAAGATAGTGGGTTTTGGCATATCCGGCAATACTGTCAGAGGTTTAACAGGGGAAATTGAAACTTACCGGGAATTTTTGCTTACTTCAGAATTTGATATTATTACCAATTTTGCGGCCCAGCAGTGGGCAACCGATATTATGCTACCACTCCTGGGCCGGATAAAAACCAAAAAAGTCTTTGTGCCCACAGGATTCTCCGGGCTTTACCTGCCTGAGTATAAAGAGTATTTTGAGTCAATGAAATCGTGGTTTAAACAATATGATAAGAATATTTTCCTTTCCGATGATTACAGGGACATCAACTTTGCCCGGGGCTGCGGAATAGAAAACTTAATGCTTATTCCAAACGGAGCAGGCGCCGATGAATTTCTCCAGAAACCGGATATAGATATCCGCGAAAAACGGGGTATTCCCAAAGACCATTTTTTACTCCTGCACGTGGGATCTCACACCGGTGTCAAGGGTCATACCGAAGCTTTGGCAATTTTTGAGCAAGCCGCCATCAAAAACTCAACCTTTTTACTGATAGCCAATAGTTTCGGTGGCGGCGGATGTACCAGACAATGTGAGTCGACAGCCGAAACATTAAACTTATCTCCTGCCGGTAAATTGCATAATAAAAAAATCATTGTCACAGAACTGTCCAGAAAAGAAACTGTCGCCGCATACCAGGCAGCTGATCTTTTCCTGTTTCCATCCAATATTGAATGCTCGCCGCTCGTTCTTTTTGAGGCCATGGCTTCAAAAACGCCATTTCTTACTGCTGATGTCGGAAATTCCAGGGAAATTATTAAGTGGTCCGGGGCCGGGATATTATTACCTACAACAAAAGACCCTGACGGTTTCAGCAGAGTAGAAATAAGCGGATCGGCCAGGATACTGGAAAATATCTGTAACGATCCAGCCAAAAGGGAAGCCATGAGCTTATCCGGTTTTGCAGCATGGCTTAACCATTATACCTGGGAGAAAATAGCCAGGGACTATGAAAGAATATATCTTAGTTTACTGGATGGTTAAATGGATTATCGGTCAAGGAGGAAATGTTTAATATGATCAGTGTAATGATGCCCGTCTATAATGCCGGCGAGTTTTTGCCGGAAGTTATCAATAGTGTATTGAGCCAAACAGAGAAGAATTTTGAATTGATCATCGTCAATGATGGTTCCACCGACAACAGTGAAGAAATTATCTTATCCTATTCCGACCCCAGGATAAGGTATTTTAAACAGGAAAACGGCGGAGAGGCCGCTGCCAGGAATACGGCATTAGACCATGCCCAGGGAGAATTCATCGTATTTCAGGATGCGGATGATATTTCTCTGCCTATACGCTTCGAGGTGTTAAAACGTCATTTTACTTCCGAAACCATCGGGTTTGTCCATTCAGACATGATCTATGTTGACGAAAATGGTAAACCGATCCTTTACCTGGCCGGCGCCAACATGGAACCCTCACGGATGCTGAGATTCTTCGTCAAGGAAGGCACTCCCTTCAATAATCCCAGTATGATGGTTCGCCGGGAAGTATTTGCAGGATTCCGGTATGATACAGACCTGGTTATCGGCACGGATACCGATATGGTCTTCCGCACTGCCCGTAACTGGAATAACGTGCATGTTCCCCAACCCTTACTTTTATATCGTCGCCATTCTAAAAATTTAACTAACCGGAGCGATTATACAACAAACTTTCTGCATATGCAAAAGCTCTTAGAACGCCATAGTCTTGCAGAATTAGTGCCGGAATTGGACTGGCAAAACGGCAGTGATACTGACAATCAGGGCCGGGCGTGCGCTATCATTTCCCAGTTTCTCTCCTGGCGTCATATGAGTCAAGACTGGCCGGTCTGGATTGAAAAAGCGGAAAAATTGGCGAGCGAACCGGACGCTGTGAATTTTGTGGGAGCTATTGCTTCGACGCTGGCGGGAAACCTGAGACAGGCCTTAACATTACTAAAGTCTTGCTCGGAATGTAATCATGTAATTGAAAATTATATTGGTGTTATTCAAGGTTTTATGGGTGCGAAAGAGGAAGCAGCTTTCCATTTCAGGCGAGCTTTGGAATTAAAACCTGATTATAATGAACCCATTGACAATCTTAAAAATCTCGGATGGCGCGCACAATTTTCCGCAGTGGGCATACCGCGTATTTTTTAGTAATCTGAGATGCTGGCTAATAAGGTGATGTAAAATGATGCAAAAAGGTATACATAATGATTTATACCCAAAATTAACTGTACTTACTGAACTGAATTATAACGACCTAACAACAGAAATACTTCCTAATGGTCCTTATGCTGTCGCCCGTAGTTTGCTGGAAGGCTTAAAAAAGATTAATGTACATTTTAATTATAATCCTCAAAGTTTATCTGAAGTTGAAGACGTAGTGGTAGTCTTAAGCGGATTTGCAGCATTGAACAAAGCCATTGACTGGAAATGCCGAGGAAGAATCAAAAAACTTTTAGCCGGACCAAATGTAGCGGCTCTGCCATCATGGATTACTTGCCTGCCAAACTGGAATCGGATTGATCTCTGTCTCCATCCGTGTCAATGGACTATCGACTGGTGGAAATCCATTGACCCCGGATTTAATATTCCACTGCGTATTTGGGCTGCAGGTGTGAATACGGAGTTTTGGCAGCCGCCGCAAAATAAAGCAAGGCAAAAAAATGTATTAATCTATAAAAAAACATGTCCTGAAGACTTATTCCAAAGCTGTATCGGGGCGATTGCAAACAAGGATTGGACCGTATCAATCATAGAATATGGCCATTACTCTCACGATGAATATAAGACAAAACTGGCCCAATCAGATCTTGCCGTTTTTTTATCTGAATCAGAAAGTCAGGGTCTGGCCATGTTCGAATGCTGGTCCTGTGATGTACCCACATTGATCTGGGACAGAGGGTTTTTCGAATGGCAGGGATACAGCGATAAAGCTTCTGCAGGGCCTTACCTGTCAGATTTAACCGGCATCCGTTTTATTGGGGCCGAAGAACTTGCAGCATCATTACAGCACATGTTGGATAACCTTGATACATTCCAACCGAGACTATGGATTTTAAATAATGGCAGTGATGAAGTAAGCGCATTAAATCTATTAAAAATAATAAATAGTTTGGAAACTCCGAAACGAACATTGTTACAAAACCTGTCCTCTATTCTCCAAAGGAATTGATAATCCTTCCTGTGTTCACTGCCTCCGGCGTAGACGCCCCGGCCATAACTGCCCTGTGAAGATACTCCTCCAGGGTCATTCCGCTGTCAGGCAAGCGGGAATATTCCTGTACCAGATAGGTGTAATTATGCTGGATAAAAACCCGCCCATAGCTGGTTGAGGGATCAGCACCCAACAGCTGCAAATATGTTTTGTGCAAGGCGAAAAGCTGCTCGGGAAAAGGTCCGCTGTAATTCTCAGCGCTATCCTGTCCGGGGTGGCAGCGGTACTTTACATAGGCTTCCTTTAAGACAATTACGCTCCCATTCCTGGCAATATCCAGTAAAAATGGCCTGTCGGCAACTTTACCGTAAACTTCCCATTTTATCTGCTGTGTTTTAAAGAATTCTGTTCGGTACAGGGCAGAGCCAAAATGAAAGGGAAACCCCTCGTAGAGCAAGGCGGCAAAATCCTGCGTCTGGGGGCAACATACGTGGTCCCCCTGGCAGCGGGGCCAACTGTCAGGGGAAGGGTGCTCCTCGAAGCTCATGCCCGAACCAGCCAGCACCGCATCCGGATATTTCTCCGCCAAGGCCAGAGCCGTATTTAGATAATCCGGGTGGAGCAGGTCATCGTCGTGAAACACCAGCACCCACTCCCGTACTGCCAACTCCTGGGCCCTGGCAAAATTCTCCGCAGCACTAACATTCTTATCGTTTCTTTTAAGCTGAACCCCAAAATCCCTAAAATTTTCAACCACCTGGGGAGTGTTGTCTGTGCTGCCGTTGTCCAGGACTGTTACAGGAAACCGGCCCACGTTCTGCCGGCACAGATTCTCCAGGGTTTGCGTCAGAAAAGCGGCCCGATTATAAGTGAGAAGAAAAACTTCCAGGCGTTCATTGCGCGCCTTCATTCCAGCGTCCCCCCTCCGGAAAAATCATGTCGCTGATAAACCGGGCAAATCCTGCAAAACTGTATAGCCGGCCTTCAGCGCTGTTAAGAAAGTCCCTCCCGGCAGCAAGCAAATCCAGCGCCGCTTTTTCCGGCAGGCTGCCAAGATAACCGGCCAGGTCCTGCCAGGAAGAAAACTGCCTCATATCAATGAAGGCATCTCCGGGTATATGCTCCTGTACATCCGGAGCTCCCAGGTAGATTGGGATTACTCCGGCTACGAAGCAATCTATTATTTTTTCGGTAATATACCCCGGGTAAGCCATATTTTCAAAGCAAATGGCGAACTTGTAAGCCGCAATGGTACGGATTTTGTCTTCGCAAGGTTGCGGCTGCAAGTATTTTAGAGTGTCCTCCAGCCTTTCCTGCCAGGATTGCGGCAAGCGCTCCGGCTCATTCCACCCGTGGCCAAAGAGGTCCAATAAGCCTGCTGAGGCAAAAAATTCAATGGCTTCAAGCCTTTTGCTTTGGAGTTCATCCTGTATGGCCATGGCCCTGGTCCTGGATTGCGCCTGATGGGCAGTTTCTTGGCCCGCAGGCTGATAGTGCTTATTTGCCGTCACCATGACAGTATTTTTGCGCCCGGCCCAAGGCGCTAAAGCCGGAATATCTTCCGGGTGATAATTGGGAAACCTGAAGCGGTAATTACAGCCTGACTCAGCAGCAAAGATCTTTAAAGCGCCCCCAAACAAAACCCTGTGCTCAAAGGCGGGGGCAAGCTCCGGCAGCTGATCATAAAAGTCATAGGCAATAAGCGGGGATTCCGCCCCTGTTAACACAGCCGGCTTGGCCCCCATGTCAATTAATTGCCGGCCCAATCCCGAATCCAGTTCCTGAATGACAAGAACTTCTTTGGCGTTCCAGGCGCCGCACCGGACATTAGCCAGAGCCACATCGCCGGTGACGGCGATATGGCCCTCCGGCCTGACCAGTTCGGCAAAAACTGCCAGCCAGGTTGCACCCGGAAACCTTTTGGCCCATTCCCGGTTCAATACCCGGTTGGCCTGAAATTCGCTGATATCCGTGCACAGCGCGATTTTCATCTAATCACCCCCTTTAAAAGCAGAGCATTGGGGCACATAGTGCCGCAATAAATGAAAGCTCACTGCAGCATGGGCAGGGGCTTGTGAAAATTCATTAACCGCTTTAATTTGCCATTCTTTCCACCAATCGCTCAAAAAATCTCTGCGCAGTTCTTCTTTCAGGTTGTTGGCCAAAAGGGTGTACCCGTAAAAAGACTGGATATAACTGAGCGGTTCGGCCACCGGGAGATGCCCTGCCAAGAAAAATTCCCCCTGCGATACCCGACAGACCCTAATACTTTCCTGTTTGGTCAGTTCAAAGAGGATGGCCAAATGCGGGAAACACGACATCAGGTTGTCATATCCTGCCCGGATGTAAGGCATAACCTTGGCCGAACGGTAAATAACCCGGCTGATTATTCCTAACCCGTCGCCAATCTGCTTCAGCAGCTGTTCCTGATTTAGCTCGACAACCTCTTCCTGCTGCAGCAGATTATGGGTAAGATAAATCATGTCACAGTCCCCATGCCTGTGCAGTAAATCAAAGACCTTGTTTACTGCGTCCGGTTTGATCAAATCATCATCGCTTAGTATCCAGAGGTAATCTGTCCGGGAACAATACATGAAGCCGGCCAGAATATTAGGGTTAGGCCCGATGTTGCAGGGGTTGCGGACATACCCGAAATCAGACTCTTTACATAACCGGCTAACTTCTTTATAAGTTTCACGTTCAGAACAATTGTCCCGCACTACAACCTCAAGCTCGTCAGGCCCTTTATGGGCCTTTAATATTTCTAGCTGTTTCATCAGACTTGCAGCTCTATTAAAACTGGGTATATATACCAATAACTTCATTACCATCGCTCCCGAATAAAACTGCATAACACCTAAGGTATATTATGAAAAGCCGAAATCAGGCGTGCTTAGAGCAAATCGATTTTCCTTCCATATCCAGAACGAACACTTCCCGGCCATCTCTCATATTATATTTACATAAAGTAATATCCTCCGGAAAAGGTGCATGTGAAATGAAAGTAGTTATTCTCGCGGGTGGTTTCGGCACCAGAATTACCGAAGAATCCTACCTAAAACCCAAGCCGATGATCAAAATAGGTGAAAAGCCTATTCTCTGGCATATTATGAAGATCTATTCACATTACGGTTTTAATGATTTTATTATCTGCCTGGGATATAAGGGTTACTGTATAAAAGAGTATTTTGCTCATTATTATCTGCATGAATCAGATATTACTTTTAACTATAGAAATAACAATGAAACAGTCGTACACAGTGATTTTGCCGAACCATGGAAAGTAACCCTCGTTGATACCGGCCTGGAAACAATGACCGGCGGCCGGGTGAGGAGAATTCAGCCCTATATCGGAGAGGAACCTTTCATGATTACCTATGGAGATGGGGTTGCGAATATTAATATTAAGGATTTGGCAGATTACCACAAGGCTCACGGGAAACTGGCTACTATAACTGCCACGAAACCTATTGGAAGATTCGGGGCATTGATTTTAGCGGAAAACAATCAAGTCCGGGAATTCAAAGAAAAACCTAAAGGTGACGGATCCTGGGTTAATGCGGGTTTTTTCGTTATGGAACCTGGGGTTTTTGATCACCTGGAAAACAACAGTACTGTTTTGGAACAGGAGCCCCTGGAGAATCTCGCCAAAGCCGGAGAGCTTATGGCTTATAAGCATTCCGGCTTTTGGCAGCCAATGGATACGTTGCGGGATAAAAATCTTCTGGAAGAGTTATGGCAATCCGGTAAAGCTCCCTGGAAAATATGGGCATAACATTGCGGGCGTGTTCTTATGGTGGATAAAAATTTCTGGCGCCACAAAAAAGTATTTGTTACCGGCCATACAGGCTTTAAAGGTTCCTGGCTGTGTTTATGGCTTCATGCCCTGGGGGCTGATGTTACCGGTTATGCTTTAAACCCGCCAACGGATCCGGGTCTTTTTGAGCTTTGCGGGATAAATAAACTCGTTAATTCAACAATTGCGGATATAAGGGACGAAGAGTCGCTAAACAAGGCCATGTTGGCCGCCGGTCCTGAAATAGTCATCCATATGGCGGCGCAGACCCTTGTAAGAAGGTCTTACCAAAACCCCGGTGAAACCTATAGCACGAATGTCATGGGCACGGTAAATCTTCTTGATGCTGTAAGACACTGTAAAAGCATGAAAGCCGTTATCATCGTAACCTCGGATAAATGCTACGAAAACAAGGAATGGCCTTGGGGGTACCGGGAAAACGATCCCATGGGCGGATATGACCCCTACTCCAACAGCAAAGCCTGTTCCGAACTGGTAACATCATCCTACCGCAGCTCCTTTTTTAATCCCCGGCATTACCATCTGCACGGTGTGGGCCTGGCCTCAGCCAGGGCCGGTAATGTCATCGGCGGAGGCGACTGGGCTAAAGACAGACTGATTCCCGATTGTGTCCGCTCCCTGCTGCAAGGCGAAAAAATAATCATTAGAAATCCCAGGGCTATAAGACCCTGGCAGCATGTTTTGGAACCGCTGGCCGGTTATTTAATCTTAGCCCGGAAACTTTACGAAAACGGCCCCCGGTACGCTGAGGGCTGGAATTTCGGACCTGAGGATAATGATGCCAAACCGGTTGAATGGATAGTTCAGAAAATATGTGCCAAATGGGACCGGAAAGCTGCGTATGAAACAGACCAGGGGAAACATCCCCATGAAGCCCACTATTTAAAATTAGATTGTTCAAAAACGAAATTGGAACTGGGTTGGTATCCTAAATGGAGTCTGGAACAGGCCATTGATAGAATAATTGAGTGGACACACGCGTATAAAGCTGATAATGATATCAAAGAAGTATGCTTAAATCAGATACGGGAATATTCCGACTGCAAGATTGAGGTATGATATGGGAGAAACAAAGGATTTGGAAAAAGTCTTGCGGGAACAAGTAATTCAAGCGGCGGTAAAACATTACGAAGTTAAATATAAAAAAGATCATCCTTTCAGGCCGGGAGACCGCATTCCCTTTGCCGGCCGTGTCTTTGACGAAAAGGAAATTGCCCTCCTGGTAGATTCGGCTTTGGACTTTTGGCTCACCACAGGCAAGCATGCAGATAAATTTGAAAAAGCATTGGCTGATTTTTTGGGCATCAGGTACTGCTCCTTAACCAATTCCGGTTCATCGGCAAATCTCCTGGCCTTTATGGCTTTAACCTCACCCTATCTTGGCGACAGGAGAATAAAAAAAGGTGATGAGGTTATCACCGTAGCGGCAGCGTTTCCCACCACGGTTGCGCCCATTATTCAGTATGGGGCTGTTCCTGTCTTTGCAGATGTTACATTCCCCACTTACAATATAGACTGCTCACAACTTGAACCGGCCCTGTCCGCAAAAACCAAGGCCATATTGGTTGCCCATACCCTTGGAAACCCGTTTGATTTAAAGGTTGTCCGGGATTTTTGCGATAAGCATAACTTATGGCTGATGGAAGATAATTGTGATGCGCTCGGTTCAAGGTACTTATATAACGGGGAATGGAAATATACCGGAACTATCGGCCATATCGGCACATCCAGTTTCTACCCGGCTCATCATATAACCATGGGCGAAGGCGGGGCTGTCTATACTAATGATCATCAGCTTAAACGCCTCGTGGAATCCTGCCGGGATTGGGGGCGGGATTGCCGGTGTCCTTCAGGTTATGATAACACCTGCCAAAATCGTTTTAAACAGCAATTTGGCGAACTTCCCTTTGGCTATGACCACAAATATGTATACTCCCATTTCGGATATAATTTAAAGGCAACAGATATGCAGGCAGCTGTTGGATGTGCCCAGCTGGAAAAATTACCGGGATTCATAGAGGCCAGAAAACGTAATTGGCAACTGTTAAGAGCCAGCTTGGCGGATTTATCCGATCAGCTTATCTTACCTGAAGCTACTTCAAACTCAGATCCAAGCTGGTTTGGTTTCCTGCTGACCGTCAAAGATAATGCCGGTTTTACCAGAGATGATATAGTCAATTACCTTGAATCAAATAGGATTCAAACCAGGATGCTGTTTGCCGGCAATCTTTTAAAACATCCCTGTTTCAATGAAATGAGAGTCTCTGGTCGAGGATACAGAATTATTGGGGAACTAAAAAATACGGATATTATAACCAATCAAACCTTCTGGATAGGGGTTTACCCGGGGATGACGGATGAAATGATTAAATTTATGGTCGAGAAGCTAAGAGAGTTTGTCAGTTAGCGCAGGGGGAAAAATGCTCAGAAAAAATTTTTTAAAGGAAAAATTATTATCGGGCCAAATTGTTATCGGCACCTGGTCTATTATGCCTGCGGTTGTTGTTACCGACATCATTGCCGGTACCGGCATGGATTTTATAATAATTGATGCGGAACATGGCCCGATTAATTTTGAAACCGCTCAAAACATGGTCATAGCCTGTGAATCACGAAATGTTTCCCCGGTCATGAGAATTGGCGGAATTATTGAAGCCGATATTTTAAAAGCTCTTGACATCGGTGTGCATTGCGTTCAGATTCCCAATATCACTTCAAAAGATGATATCAAAAAACTGATTAACATGGTGAAATACCCACCGCTTGGTAACAGAGGTTTTTCGCCCTTTACAAGGGCGGGAAACTATTCCAGCGAAAATTCCGGGGAACTGATCAAAGCAGCCAATGACAATGTATTATTGGCTGTCCATATCGAAGGCCGGGAAGCTATTGATAATATTGAGGAAATATTGGAAATTAACGAACTGGATATCCTGTTCATCGGACTCTTTGATATTTCAAAGTCTTTGGGCATCCCCGGCGAGGTCAATAATCCCAAAGTATTAGAAATACTGGAAAAAACAACCCAAAAAATAAATAATACCGGGAAATATCCCGGGACTATTGTTAACAGTATTGATCAATTACAAAGGTTTCTTAATTACGGCCTAAAATATATAACTTATTCCGTGGATTGTGAAATGTTAAGCAAGGGTTACAAACATATCAATGCTTATTTCAGGGCGCTCAATAATTTAAACGGTGAGGGATAAACATGATCCGGGTGGCCGATTTTATTGTAAATTTTATAAGTGATGAATTAAAGGTTAAAGATGTATTTATGGTTTCCGGCGGAGGAATTATGCACCTCACCGATGCCTTGGCCCAAAACAGAAAGATTAATGTTATTTGTACTCATCATGAGCAAACATCATCTATGGCCTTGGAAGCATATTCCCGGGCCACTGAAAATTTTGGCGTCGGTTTTTTCACTACCGGTCCGGGAGCTACAAATGCTGTTACTGGTTTAGTCGGCGCGTGGCAGGACTCTGTGCCGTCCCTTTTCATCTCCGGGCAAACCAAAAGAAAAGAAACAGTATATAATTCAGGGATTAAAGATCTGAGACAATTTGGGGTCCAAGAGGTTAATATAATTCCAATTATCGAATCCATAACAAAGTATGGCGTTATGCTGAACAAACCGGAAGATGTTAAATATGAACTTGAAAAAATGGTTTACATCGCCAAAAACGGCAGACCTGGACCGGTTTGGCTTGATGTTCCTCTTGACGTTCAGGGGTACTTGATAGAGCCGGTAAATTTAAGGTCTTTTTCACCGGCTGAAACTGCTGCAATTAAAACAAAACCCACGGAAGAAGAACTTAAACGATTTGCCAAATTGCTGAGAGAATCCAAGAGGCCTGTGATCATTGCCGGCCAGGGTATCAGAATTGCCAAAATGTTAGATAGCTTCAAAGGGTTTATAGAAAAGTTTAATATACCTGTTATTAATACTTATCTCGGGATAGATGTTTTAAGCAGTAATCATTTTTTGAATTTAGGTCCTATCGGTATAAAAGGCGCCAGAGCAGCTAATTTGGCCGTTCAGAACTCAGACCTGGTAATATCAATTGGCAGCAGTTTACATGTCGGAGTAATAGGTTACGAATATGATCTTTTTGCCAGAGAAGCGAAGAAAATAGTTATAGATATAGATAGAACCGCACATTTGAAAAAAACATTAAATATCGATTTGTATATAAACTCGGATGCCAAAGAATTTATAGATGCTATTAAAACATCTGAGGTAGTTAAATTTGATGAAACTTGGGTTCCGAACTGCGCTAAATGGAAGGAAAGGTACCCTGTTTGTCTTGACGATTACGCCAAGTTAAAAGAAAAAGTAAATATTTATTATTTTGTAGATAGGTTATCTCAAATCTCAGATGACGATGATATCATCGTAAGTGACGCGGGTTCGGCATATTACGCGGTTGCCCAGGCAATTAAAATCAAGTCCGGGCAAAGGTATATCACATCCGGCGCCTTGGCCACAATGGGGTATACCCTGCCGGCTGCAATAGGCGTAGCAGTTGCAACTAAAAAAAGAGTAATCGGAATTACTGGTGACGGTTCATTTCAATTCAATATTCAGGAATTGCAAACTTTAGTCCATTATAAATTGCCTGTAAAATTATTTGTTCTAAATAATGAAGGTTATCTTTCAATAAGATTCACCCAGGAAAGGTTTTTTGAAAAAAGGTTAATCGGTGAAGGCCCGGATTCCGGTGTATCTTTTCCGGACATCCAAAAAATTGCCAACGCTTATGGGATAAAATTTTTCCGGATTAAGAAAAACGATGAATTAGAGGATATAATCAAAAAGGCTTTCGCATATGACGGTCCTGTCGTATGTGAAATAATGACGCCACGTCATCAATTAATAATTCCTACTGTTTCATCTGCTAAAAAAGAAGATGGTACCATGGTATCAAAACCTTTGGAAGATATGTATCCGTTCCTCGAAAGAGAAGAATTTTTATCCAATATGATTATCGAACCACTCAAGGAGTAGGGCGAATAGCGGTGAGTAATACAGAGAAAAAACTTAAAGTTAGTATACTGGGCAGTGGTAATATTGGCGCCGACTTGCTGGTAAAGGTTTTAAGATCCCCTTATTTAGATTGTTCTCTTTTTATCGGCCGGAACCTGACATCTCGTGGAATGGCCAAAGCAGTTAATTTAGGGGTTAAAATTTCCGACTTAAGTATAGATGCCCTTAGAAATAACCCGGACTGTTGCGAACTTGTTTTTGATGCCACATCTGCCCTTAATCATAAGTACCATGCCCCAATCCTGGAGGATTTAGGCAAAATTGTGATTGATTTGACCCCCGCCAATATTGGTGATTTATGTGTTCCGGCAGTTAACCTGCAAGAATGCCTGCAGTATAAAAATGTCAGTATGGTTACCTGCGGCGGGCAGGCGTCCATACCTCTGGCCTATGTTATTGGCGAGACACATGAGGAAGTCGATTATATAGAGGTTGTTTCCAGCATAGCATCACGCAGCGCCGGGCCGGCTACCCGGGCAAATCTTGACGAGTATATCGAAACTACTGAAAAAGGAATTAAAGTATTTTCAAGGTGTCAACGGTCCAAGGCTATTTTGAATTTAAATCCTGCCCAACCTTGTATAGATATGCAAACTACTATATTTGCCAAAGTAAATAAACCGGAAATAGAAAAACTGGAACAATCTGTTCGGGAGATGGTGCGGAAAATTCAGACCTATGTGCCCGGGTATCAACTCATAGTACCGCCGGTAATGGAAAATGGACGCATTATAATGATGGTCAAAGTCCGGGGACTCGGCGACTATCTGCCCGGTTATGCCGGAAATCTGGATATTATTAATTGCGCTGCCATTGCCATGGCGGAAGAATGGGCTAAATGTTTAATTCAGAAAAAGGAATGTGACCCTTATGTCCAGGATTCTGGTCAATGATTGTACACTGAGAGATGGTTCTCATGCTATAGGGCACAGGTTAAATGTGCATCAAATAACTGTCTATTCGGCAGCAGCCGAGGCAGCAGGGGTTCCCATAATTGAGGTGGGACACGGCAACGGTCTTGGCGCTTCATCCCTGCAACTGGGGGAAAGCCTGGTTCCTGATCAGGATATGTTAATGGCAGCCAGAACGCAGTTGGTTAACTCTAAGTTGGGGATTCTCGTTATTCCCGGTTTTGCGACCATAAAAAAAGATTTGGGCAAGGCTCTGGAAGCGGGTGTAGATGTAGTCCGGGTTGCCTCTCATTGTACAGAGGCTGATATCACTGAAAGGCACATCAGTTATGTCCGGGAAAAAGGTAAAGAAGTTTATGGCGTTCTTATGCTGAGCCACATGGCCTCTAAAGAGGTCTTGCTGGAAGAAAGCCGCAAAATGGAACTTTATGGGGCTGAAGGGGTAATTTTGATGGATTCGGCAGGCGCCTATCTCCCGCAGGATATCTATGAGCGAATTTCTCTCCTGGTGAATCATTTAACGATTCCTGTAGGTTTTCATGCTCATAATAACCTGGGTTTAGCTATCGCTAATTCCCTGGCGGCCATAAAAGCAGGCGCGGCAATTGTGGACGGCACAGCGCGGGGATTCGGCGCCGGCGCCGGCAATGCCCAGCTCGAGGTATTGGTTGCCGTTTTGGAGAAACTGAGCTATTCAACAGGAATCAACCTGTACAAAATCCTGGATGCCGGTGACCTTGCCGAAAAGGAATTACTGGAGGTCATCCCCAGTATTAAATCTATAAGTATTATCAGCGGCTTAGCCGGGGTTTTTTCGGCCTTTGCCAAACCTGTTGAACGGATTGCCAAACAATACGGTGTTGACCCCAGGGATATTTATTTTGAACTCGGACGCAGACAGGTAGTTGGCGGGCAGGAAGATATAATTATTGAGGTTGCCGATCAATTGTCCCGGAGACCGGAGGAAAAATGAACCAGCACATGTTAAAAATAATACAAAACGACTGTAATGAGGTAACGGCCAATGCTGTTTCCTTACTATCCAGGTTAAAATGTGAATGTATCCTGATTTCGGGCGGAACCGGATTTATCGGCACATGGCTTGCTGAATTGGTTGCATTTTTAAACGATAATTACAGTTTCAATACCAGACTTATTTTATTATCTGAAAGAGCGCAAAACTTCAGCGCCAAGGCCCCTCATCTGGCCATGCGTAAAGATATCGAGCTTATTGAGCGCGATATTAGATATATTATGGAAATACCCGATGAAATCACCTTTATTATTCATGCGGCAGGCAACCCCGATAATCGCCTGCATGCTTCCGACCCGCTGAAAACCATGCATGTGATTTCCAAAGGGACAGACGCAATACTTAATGCAGCTGTACGGCTCCCGAATCTTAAAAAGATACTTAATATAAGCTCAGGATTAATTTATGGACCGCAGCCCTTGGAACTGGATACTGTTCCGGAAGATTACCGCGGCGGCCCTGATTGTAGTTCAGTCGCTTCAGCATATACAGAGGCCAAACGATTTGCCGAAATGTTATGCAGCGCATATGGCAGTCAATACAAAATAGCTGTAGTCACCGCCCGCCCCTTTGCTTTTATTGGACCCTATCAGCTTTTGGATAAGCCGTGGGCCATCAATAACTTTATTCGCGATAGTTTAATGGGCGGGCCGATACGTATTCTTGGTGACGGCGAAACCGTTCGCAGCTATATGTATCCAAGCGATATGACTTTTTGGCTCCTGCGCATACTGGCTGACGGAACACCGGGATTAACCTATAATGTCGGGAGTCCGCACGGTGTAACATTACAGCAATTGGCCGAAAAAATAGCAAGTAACTTTCCTGCTCAGTCAAAGATTATTTCCCGTGCTGCAAGCGGTGGCATGCTATACCGATCAAGATTGGTCCCGGATGTCACCCTCGCTCAAAAAGACCATGGTTTAAAACAGACAATAGATATTGACGAGGCTATCAGGCGTACTCTGTCATGGTACAGAGAGAGCGGAGTATATGGGAGAAATTATGAGCGGTCATAAACACAAAAAAATTGCCATCCTTGGCGCTACGGGGCATATTGCTAAAAGCTTAATTGACGGATTTTGCCGGGCCGGGAAAGATAAACTTTTCCTGTTTGCCCGGTCCATGGACCGCCTGGGTAAGTTCCTGGCGGATATTCACTGCAGTAATGATGTTTCACTTAAACTTTTCAGTGAGTTTAACCATGCTGGATATGATGTTATTATCAACTGTGTGGGTATCGGTGACCCGGGAAAGTTAAAAAATGCGGGGATTTCCATTTTCAGATTGACCGAAACCTATGACAACTTAGTTTTGGATTATCTTGAGGCTTATCCTGAGGCGCTTTATATAAATTTCAGCAGCGGGGCGGCATACGGAACGGAATTCAGTACACCGGCTGATGAAACAACTTGTACCCGGCTGGATATCAATCATATTGCCCCAAGTGATTATTATGGGATCACCAAAATTAATGCCGAAGTAAAACATCGCGCCCTGAACACTTTGAATATTGTAGATTTGAGAGTCTTTGGGTTTTTCAGCCGGTTTATCGATCTGGAAAATCAATATTTTATGAGCGAGGTCATTTCCTGTGTTAAGTATGGTAAAGACTTTGCAACAGGGCCGGGAAATATCATCCGCGATTTTGTCCATCCTCAGGACCTTATGCTCCTGATTGAGAAATGTATCGATAAAAAAACAATTAATGATGTATTTGATGTTTATAGTCTGAAACGGGTGACAAAGTTCGAGATATTGGATCACTTTAACAGACAATACGGGTTACAATATACGGTTAAAGAAAACATAAATATTCCAACGGCAACGGGTACAAAAAACCACTATTATTCAAATAACAAAAAAGCTCAAGATATTGGTTATAATCCACAATTTGCCTCTCTGGAGAGCATTATTCAAGAGTCAAAAGTGATTCTAGGGTGAGTTCCAATGGTAACATAATACATTACGGTTACATAAAATACAAAAGGAGTAGCATATTTGTATTTATATAAAAACTTAAAACTTTCCGAAGTCTAAATAAATTTTAGGTGGTTACATGAACAAGGTTGCGTTAATTACCGGTATTACAGGACAGGACGGGGCTTACCTGGCGGAACTGCTCTTAAATAAAGGATATGTCGTGCATGGGCTAAAAAGAAGAAGTTCTCTCTTTAATACCGACCGGATTGATCATTTATACCAGGACCCTCATGAACAAAATGTGCGGTTTATCCTGCATTACGGAGACTTAACAGATTCAACAAATCTAATCAGAATCATTCAGGAAACACAACCCGATGAAATTTACAACCTGGCTGCCCAAAGCCATGTCCAGGTTTCCTTTGAAACCCCTGAATATACAGCCAATGCCGATGCCCTTGGCGCGCTAAGGTTACTGGAAGCATTGCGGATATTGAAACTGACTGCAAAGACAAGATTCTACCAGGCTTCCACCAGCGAACTCTTTGGCCAGGCGCTGGAGATTCCGCAAAAGGAAACAACCCCCTTTTATCCCCGCAGTCCTTATGCCGCCGCAAAGCTGTATGCCTACTGGATTACCGTCAATTACCGCGAAGCTTACGGAATTTTTGCCTGTAACGGGATACTCTTTAATCATGAATCCCCCATTCGCGGCGAAACCTTTGTTACCCGCAAAATTACCAGGGCGGTGGCCCGGATCAAATTAGGTTTACAGGAGACATTACACCTGGGCAACCTGGATGCCAAGCGCGACTGGGGTTATGCGGGGGATTTTGCGGAAGCTATGTGGCTGATACTCCAGCAGGAGAAACCTGACGATTATGTTGTTGCCACCGGGGAAACCCATTTAGTGCGTGAATTTGTGGAACTGGCATTTAATAATATCGGCATTAATGTTGTATGGCAGGGGAAGGGTATGGAGGAAAAAGGACTGGATAACGCCACCGGGAAAGTGCTGGTGTATATTGATCCACGCTACTTCAGGCCAACGGAAGTTGACCTTCTCCTTGGTGATTCCTCAAAAGCCAGAGAAAAATTAAGCTGGCAGCCCAAAGTGACGTTTCGGGAACTGGTCGGTATGATGGTAGCGGAAGACCTGAAAATAGCGGAACGGGACATTTTATGCCGGGATCACGGTTATCCAATTCATAAAGTAAACGACATGTAATTTTTTTTAATATTAATAATTAATTTGAAAGAAGGCAACCTGCAATGTGGCACTTGAAAAAAATACCCAATACAGCCCATTTTTATTGGGGTAATGATACAATATCATTTTTACGATACTTGACTGTTGCTTCTTTTACAAAATTTAATCCCGGCTGGAAGATAAAGCTGTACTATCCCAAAGCAAAATACCAGGGCGAAAAAACATGGTATGCCGATGTACGTTACTGTAATTTCAGAGGAAATAATTATCGGGATAAACTCTTTGGTATGAAGAATATAGAAAAAAAGGAAGTAGATTTTGGCCAGCTTGGTTTCAACCATGATATACCGGAAAATTATAAGGCTGACTTTTTGCGGTGGAAAGTGCTTTCAATAGAAGGCGGCTTGTTCTCTGATATGGATATCATTTATTTTAGACCGATAGAAAGTTTATACTTTAATAAAAAAATTAATGAAAATATAAATACAGTGGTTTGCATTAATGAAGATAATGACCCCCCTTTCCACTCAGTAGGTTTCTTAATGTCTTCACCAAATAACAATTTTTATAAGTTTCTTCATCAGAAATCATATGCAGAACCCAATTTATTAGAATATCAAAGCATGGGGCCTGATCTGCCCAACACCTTCTTTCGCACCCCAATATCAATAAAAAACCAATTCCCTGGCATCAACCTGCACAATATCAAGATGGAAGCAGTATATCCATTGCGTGACGGTCAACTGGCATCTATTTATCAAAGTAATGATTTGTCACGTATTACCTATGAGACAATAGGGCTGCACTGGTACGCCGGGCACCCCAATTCTACCCGCTGGGAAAATATAATAACCGAAAATAATTATAAAAAAATCGATAATGTTCTTTGTAAAACAATCGGTAGAGTAATAAGGAGCCAAAGGACATGAGATCCGAAAAACCAAAAGTAACTGTTTTGATGCCGGTTTATAACGGAGAAAAGTATTTAAGGGAAGCGATAGACAGTATTCTCAGTCAAACATTTACAGATTTTGAGTTTTTGATTGTTAATGACGGTTCAACAGATGGCAGTGTGAACATTATTAATTCATATGATGACCCACGGATCTGTCTCGTTCACAACGAAAAAAACCTTAAACTGCCTGCGGCTCTTAACAAAGGGATTGATTTGGCCCGAGGTGCATACATTGCCCGGATGGATTGTGATGATTTAAGTTTACCTGCACGCCTGGTCAGGCAGGTTGCTTTTATGGATGCTCATCCCGAATACGGTTTATGTGCATCAAATATGATTATTGTCAACACCGAAAAAGAAATTATCGGTCCTGGCTTTGTAGACACAGCCGTTCCCTTCGAATGGACCCTGCTGTGGGAAAACCCCTTTGGTCACCCTACTGTTATGCTGCGCAAGGAAGTCCTGGATAAATATAATCTGAGGTATCGGGAACTGTTTAGTGAAGACAGTGACCTGTGGAGCAGGCTGGTGTTAACAGCCAGAATTACCCGGCTGCCTGAGGTTCTTTTGCATTACAGGTCTCACAGCGACAGCGCTTTTAGTCAAAATGCCAGGGGACACATTCTCCAGGCTATCGAATCCAGTAAGCAACTGGCCTGTGCCATCGCCGGGCAGGAAGTCCCTGAATTCCACAGGGAATTAACAATATATCCCCAGGCCATGGGCGAACCCCCCAAGCATTATGACATATCAGCCGTGAAGGAATGGATAGACCTGTTATTGGATAATTGCAGGAAAATATTTGGCTGGGATGAGTTAAGTTATCAGCATGCAAAAAATGATAGCCCCAGACTCCTGGGGCGTATATTGCCAAAACAGTAAGACAGAGCGGTATAGCAAAGTAACGTTGACCTTGTTTTATGTGGCCTTCGAGGGGGAATGGTATAAACGCTCGTGACTTATGCTCCGCTGCGTAGTCCTGCTAATACGAATGCCTGTGGATAAAGGTCTGTTCCGCATATTACAGTAGCAGTAT
>Ga0074195_1001323_pt1 | contig 35757 bp, 24 predicted proteins | sample EPASupsiteHSE623_FD_64525 | JGI IMG/M metagenome (GOLD analysis project Ga0074195, IMG submission 64525) | Bioremediated contaminated groundwater from EPA Superfund site, New Mexico - Sample HSE6-23 | ecosystem: Environmental > Aquatic > Deep subsurface > Groundwater > Contaminated ... | reverse complement strand
ATTCTGCGCGAATCGGCAGGGATAGACACAGTAAAATCAATCAAAACGGGAGGCATGGCAAAAAATATCCCGACGGAACCACGACGAGAGATTTCAGGCTCATTATTCAATTAGAAAATGCTAGAAAAGAAACGAAACAAATAGCGCCGGCAATTGCGCGAAACTCAGCGATTTGGTTTGGCAGGGCGGGGACGGACGGAATGGCCCGCGGCCAGCTGTCCGCAGGCGCCTTTTATATCGGAGCCGAGGCTTTTGCGCACCGTCGCGGACATGCCCATTCCCGTCAGCGCGGCGGCGAAAGTTCTCGCCGCCTCCTCATCGGGCCGGCCTTTGCCTTCGGGGTTGTTATAGGGTATCAGATTGACGTGGATGAGATAGCAGTTTTTTATTTCGCGCACCCATTTGCCCAGCATCCGGGTGTGTTTGGGGAGGTTGTTCACTCCGGGGATTACCGCGTATTCCAGAAACACCTGCCTGCCGGTGCGCGAGATATATTTTTCGACGGCGTTTTTCAGCTCGTCCAGCGGATACTTTTTGTTCATCGGCACGAGGCGGTCGCGCTCCTCGTCTTCGACGCTGTGGAGCGATACGGCAAGGTTCACCTGCGGCAAATCGCCCGCGAGAGCCTGGATGTTGCCCGCGTGGCCCGATGTCGAAATAGAAATGTGCCGCTGACCTATGCCGAGATAATCAGGGTCCGAGATATCTCCCACCGCCTTCACCACGGCGGCGTAGTTGAGCAGCGGCTCGCCCATTCCCATGAAGACCACGCCGGCAATCCTGTCCTCCGGGTTTTTGCGTTTGACGTATTGATGCCAGAAAAGCGCCTGGTCGGAAATTTCCTCGGCGGAGAGATTGCGCGCGAACTTCATTTTGCCCGTGGCGCAAATCGCGCAGCCGATTGCGCAGCCGACCTGCGTGGAAACGCACACGCTCCAGTGCCCGCGCATCGGGCGCATCAGGACGGTTTCTATTTTGAATCCGTCCTTAAGCTGCAAAACCGCCTTGAAAGCGTCGCCTTTTTTCGACGGCAGCACTTGCAGCGGCTTGAAGCTCAGCACGGGAAACAGCTCTTCCAGTTTCTGCCGCAGCGGCTCGGGCAGCGCGGTGGCCTCCGCCCAGTAGGAAACGCCGCGCCCGAACACCGCCTGGCGCACCTGCGCCACGCGGTAATCCGGCTGGTTGTCCTTGCGGAGGAATTTTTTAACCGTCTCGAAATTCATCTACTTCAAGGATAACATAAAAGCGCCCCTTATTTGTTGAGAGGCTTTTCGAGTTTTGTCCTGTAGCCGTTTTCCTTTTCCGAAGGCGTCATTTTGAGGCTGCACAACTGCCTGCCGGTTCCGTCGTCAATCGCTATCATCGTCTCTTTACCCTTGAGCGCAAGAATTTTCGGACGACTGACCAGTTGGAAGCCGCCGGAGGCGTCCCTGCGGTAAACTTTCGCTCTTATGAGGACGGCATTGCCTTCATGCGAGACGGCGCTGACTTCTATTTTACCGTCTGGAAATTCCATTGAACCCGCGCCGCCATCCAGCAGCAGGAATGTTCCTTTTCCCGATTCCCGTCCGCCGATGCCAAAGCTATAGGCGCAGTTGAAAACGCGGCGCGCAACATCGGCCGCTGTCCGGCCAAGCCCCGGCAATACAGCCAGCAGGAGCGCGACGGAGGCGGCGCATGCCGCCGCAAACACCAGTTTGCGGACGGCGGTTTTTTCGCCGCGGCCCAGCCGCGCCGCTATCGCCGGCCACGCCGGACGCGGTTCATGCATGGGCGCGTTTTTGCAGAGCTCGGAAAAAAACTTCTCCATTTCGGTGTTTGAAACAGTCATTTAAGAGCCTCCTTAATATCAATGCTTTTGTAAAGCAGGGTTCTGGCGCGCGAAAGCCGTATGTTTATAGCGTTTTCCGAAACGCCGCATTGAAAAGCGACGTCCTTAACCGTATTGTTGTGAAGATGATAAAGTATGAACGCCGCGCGCAAATCCTGAGGCAGCCGCAGCAGTCCGCGCTCGAGTTTTTTCAAAAGTTCGCCGGCGGCGAACATATCCTCGGCATCCTGCCGCTGGTCGTGCACGTCCACGCAGGGACCGTTGTTCTCCTCCGCGCTGCCGAGGCGGAAATCCAGCGACAGGAATTTCACGACGGTCTTGTGCCGGAGATGATTGCGCGCCGTGTTGAGCGTTATGGAATAGGCCCAGTTCAGGAAGGGATAGCGTCCGTCGTAACGGCTGAGCGCGTTGTACATTTTCAAAAAGGCGGTTTGCGTTATATCCGCCGCATCCTGGGGATTGCCTGTCATTCGCAGCGCCAGGTCGTACAATGGTTTCTGATATTTGTCCACCAGAACGCGGAAATGATTCCTGTCTCCGGTTATGGTGAGGTTGACGGCTTGTGCGTCGCTTATTGTCATGTTTGCGGCCTCCTACTCATTATACCCGCGGGAGGGGCAAACCTTTCCGGCAAATAAAAAACGACGGCTGCATTTCGCAGCCGCCGTCTTTTTTGCCTGAGAACAGTTACGCGGCGCAGACGCAGGCGCGGGGCACAGCGGTCTTGCCGGAAGCAGTCTTCTCGTTGATGTGCACCACCTTCGCCGGCGGGAAGCCGTTGAAGTATGTGGACGAGGCGTGGCTGTACGCGCCTATATTGACGCTGTAAAGCAACTCGCCAAGCTTCAGGTCCGACGGCAGGTTGTTGGACATGGAGATGACGTCCAGCGCGTCGCACGTCGGGCCGAACACGGCGCAGCTTTCCTCCGGCCCCTTGCGGAACGATTTGAGCGGATACTGGCAATGGTCGAAGATGATGCCGGAGTAGGTGTGGTACACGCCGTCGTTGACGTAGTAGCACAACCTTCCGTCGCGCACCGCCTTGCCGGTTATTTTCACCACCGAGGTGCCCGCCGTGGCTATCATGAACCGGCCCGGCTCGGCGAGAATCTCGATATTCTTCGGGAAAAGGCGGTCTATTTCCGTGTTGATTTTTTTAGCCAGCTCGCGGAACGGTTTCACCGTGGCGTCATACGGCGCGGGAAAGCCTCCGCCGATATCTAGCACGTTCATTTTCTTGTAGCCGCGGTCGCCCGCTTCCTTAAATATACTGGCGGCGAGGTTGATGGCCTGCACATAGTTTTCGAAGTTCGTGGTCTGGCTGCCGACATGGAAGCTTAACCCCTCCACCGTCAGGCCCTCTTTTACGGCGGCGAGTATGAAATCCACGGCCTCGCCGGGCGCGGCGCCGAACTTGGAGGAAAGCTCCACCATCGCGCCGGTGTTGGGCACTTTTATGCGCAACGCCAGCCCGGCGTGCGGCGCGTGTTTTTTGATTTTGCGGACTTCTTCCAGATTGTCGTACGTTACCAGCGGCTTGTAGGGGTCAAGCTGCTCGAGCGTCTCGGTCGGCTTTATGGGGTTGGCGTAGATTATCTTGTCCCATATCCAGTCCTGGCGCTGCTTCTGGGGCATGCCCTTGATGTTTTCGTAGACGATTTTGAACTCCGGCATCGAGGCGACGTCGAAACTCGCGCCCGCCTGGTAAAGCGTGCGGACAATCGCCGGGTCCGGCTCCGCCTTCACGGCATAATAGGCCTGCACACGGGGAAGATACTTTTTGAACTCGGCGTAGTTGCGCCGTATCGCGTCATGGTCCACCACGAACAGCGGCGTGCCGTGCTCCGCCGCGAGTTTTTGCAACTGTTTGGGTGATATCATCGCTCTGTTTTTCTCCGGTGTTGGTTTTGGTTTCTAGTCTCCGTCCGTTATCAGGAAGTTTTTGAACTGCCAGGGGTCCTTCCTGTCCACGGCGGGGTTGTTATGGCCCTTGAAGGCGTTGGTGTAGTGTTTGAGCGGCGTCCAGTCCGACGGGGTGGAGATGAATTTGCCGAGATAGGGCCTTGAGATTTTCAGGATGTATTCGTGCGGCAAATCGTCCGGCACGCAGACGCCTTGTTCCGGGTTTTCCAGCATCCACATCGTTGCCGCCACGACGGATATCGCCACCTGCATGGTGGTCGCGTTCTGGTGCGGCACCAATCTGCGCGATTCCTCGATGCTGAGCGAACTGCCGGTCCACCACGAGTTGTAGGCATGGCCCATGATGAGCGCGCCCAGCACGTCGGAGCCGCTGACGATATCGTCGTTCATTATGCGGATTTTCGATTGGAGTTTGTAATCGTACCCGCGCAGTTCGTTAAGCGAAACTATCGCCGCGTCCGACGGGCAGTAGGCGTAATGCACCGTCGGGCGGTAGACTGCCCTGCCGTTTTTCCAGACGGTCAGCTTGTCGGATATGGTGAACGCCTCGCCGTGGCGTACCACCATGCCGTGTATGCAGTGGTCCGGCACCCAGGAGGAAACCCAGGTGTTCATGCCCATGCGCGCGAGGCAAATCTGGTTGCGCGGGCCTTCCTTGTGCCGGCAGGCCAGCGGTGGCAGTTCCTTTTCGTGCGTGCCCCAGCCCAGTTCGGAAGTGGTGATGCCTTCCTCGCGGAAGCCCTCCACGCTCCAGGTGTTGACGAACTCGTCCACCTGCTTGGGTTTGTTTGAAATCTGCATGTCGCGCTCGCTGCAATGGATTACTTTAACGCCCAGCTTCATCGCCAGCAGGTTGAACTTCCCCTCGCGCGCGAACTGCGCGATTTCCTCTGCGGCGCGGCCTTTGACTTTCTTATCGGCCAGCGCGTACTTTGCGATATCCAGCAGTCCGTATTTCGTGAAATGCGAGATGAGCCCGGGATTGGCGCCGTGTTCCAGCACGGCGGTGGGGCCGGGGGTTTTCCATTTTGCGACCATGCGGCGCATGTTCATGTGCCGCCAGTAAAGCGTGCGCTCCGTCGGATGCTTGTCGAGCGCGCCGGCGTAGGGGTCCCAGACTTCCGTCGAGGTGTTGATGTAGAGGACGCCGCTGTCGTGGCACCATTGCAGTATTTCGCAGCAGTCTATGTTCCAGGCCAAATCTATCAGCACGTCGCCTTCGGAAAGGTATTTGCCCAGCAGCGCGCCCATGTTCTTTTCAGTAACCTGCTCGCGCACGAAGCGGACGCCGCGCGCGGTCCAGCTTTTGAGCGCGCCCCGGCGGTCCTCGAAATCCATGACGGTCACGTTTTGCGGAGCTACTTTCAGCAGTTTCATCAATATGGGCAGCGCGCACTGCGCCACCGCGCCATAACCCACGAACAGCACTTTTTTGCCGGTTTTGTTCATTCTCTGCTCTCCTCCGAGCGGGCATTATACTATAAGCGCAGGTATTATACCATAAACGCGCGCGCGTTCATTGACAGAATTGTCCAATGCAAGATGAGCATGAAAAAGAGGCTGTTTCTAACGCAAGATGAGCATGAAAATCCACAGGGCAGGGTAAAGGCCACCGGTTTGGAGGGTCTACCGGCTGAACCCGCCAGAATCATGTTCGACCGCGTTGGTTTGGCCCATGAGGCTGCCGTCGTTCGTGGAATGTGCCATGACACTGGACATGGACGACGAAGCGCTAAAGTCAATAAGCGATGTGGAACGATTTTTGCGCGGCGCAAATGCCGTCGGTTTCAAAAGCGCAACGCAGAAAGGAAGATAGGGTCCACTGAAAAACTCTTGGCGAATGATTGGGCATAAAAAAGACCGGGGCTTTGCGCCTCGGCTTTCGCCTTTCCTGCCAACTTTCCGGTCCGTTCACCCCGCGCGTTGCAGCGCCGTCGTCAAATTCATGCCCAGCAGGCACATTCTTATCCAAATTTCCTCGCAGCCGGGCACCCGGTAGCGCATCCGGTCCAAGCCGTATTTGCTTTTGCCAAGGCCGATTATCCCTTCCATCTCGCCGTTGCGCAGGTTCAGCATTTTGCGCAGCCAGCCGCGCCTTGCTTTCGCCTCCGGCCCCGGCCGGCCCAGCGGTTTGAATGCGTCGCGGATAGTCAAGTCCTTGAGCATTTGCCGGTTATCGCGGTTGCCGAATATCCCATCACCGACGATGGCTTTCGGCTTTTTCCCGAACCGCCGCTCGTATTCCGCGATGCTCTTGCCGGCGTGCAATGCCTCGTTGTACGACTCGTACGCCACATGGTCGGCGAAAGCATAGCCGTCCACATTGCTCAACAACACCTTGGGGCCGAATTCCACGTCGCGCCCGTCCTTGCCGCGCACCATGGCGCGCACCTGCGGCTTGTCGAGGCTCACCAAACGCTCCGGCACCGTGCGCAGCTTGTTTTTCCACATGTCGTACTGTTGCGCGTAGAGCTTTTTCACTACGGCGAGCTTCTCGCGCGGCACACTGTATCCGCGTTCCGCCAGCCGCTCCAACTGCGCGATATTTCGACGCAAAAAACGCAGCAACTGCCCGCGCGTTTTCTGGATAAAGCGTTTGTTGCGCCGCCGCTTGCGTCGGAAATTGACGAACACGCCGCGCGCTTTGCGGCAGTATGTCCGCACTTTTTCGCCGCTGGCTTTTATCACGCCCACCGCCCAGCGGCGCGCTTTTTCGATAAGCCCGCAATCAGTCGGGTACGCGATGTCCGCCGGAACCACCGTCGCGTCAACGAACTGGACGCCCGCCTTGAGCAGCCCGCGCGCTTTTAGCGCCGCCAGCACCTCGTCCTCGAACTTGCGGAAAAATTCCGGCCCAAGCTGCCGCCGCTTTTTTGACAGCAGGCTCGGGTCCAACACGCCCCGAGTGGCAAAACTTTCCAGCCCGCAGAACGCCTGCACATACGGGCTTTCCAGCAGGCACTGCACGACTTCTTCGTCGGATACGCACAGCTTGTGCTTAACCACCAGCAGCCCGCACACCAGCCGCGCGTCCGCCGCCGGACGACCGGTCCCCGACGGAAACCGCGCCGCGTACGCCGCTTCAAGTTCGTCCCACGGAATAAGTTTCGCCAGCTTCAGCCAGCGGTTGCCTTCGTCGAGTTCTCCGCCGAAGGGCATGAGTTCCGAAAAAAGATACGACGTTTCCCTGTCCGTGCGCTTGTACATGAAGCCTCCGAAAATCAGTTTGCTCATTAAAAAACTGCACGGTTTTTGCGCGCTTGGCGCATTTCCCGTGCAGTTTCAGAGCGTCTTCACACCAATATTATCGCATTTCCCCGACGAGGAATTCAATAATTCAGAGTTCTTCAGCGGACCCAAGATACACCTGGCTGGAGCGCACGATAACGCGGTTCAACTACTTCAGCCGGCGTAAAGCGGACAAGTGTGTGTCGCGCAGTTATATGCTGCGCATGACAGGGCGCGCGTTCATCACTTCCGACGGCGGAAAACCAGATATTATTTTCAGGCCGGACGATTCCCACGTCCGGAAACTGCGGCGTAGAGTTTTTGCCATCGCAGGCGGATGTCATAGGCAGGATTGAGCTGGCGGATTAGAGCGGACAATGCTTCCTTGTCGTCCGGCAGATGATAGGTGCATATCGAAAGTTTCGGGGCGTGGCGCTTGAGAACATTTTGTGCTCCGGCAAGCATGAGCCTTTCGGCGCCCTCTATGTCCATCTTTATGAAATCCACGCGGGAAATGGCGTTTTGTTCCACGAAGCTGTCCAGAGTCGTGCATTGAACGTCTTTTTCCACCCCGCCGTTTTTCTTGAAAATCATGGAGGCGGCGGCGGAGTTTTTCTCGTCGAGGTGCATGTCCGCCAGCCCGTTTTTGTCCGCCAGCGCCATCGGCACTATGCGTATATCGGGATTCATTTGCGCCGTCTTTGCCAGATAGGTTTTTCTTATTTTCTCCACCGGTTCAAAGGCGTACACGACCGCGCCCTTGCTTGCCGCCAGCGCGGCGAACATTCCCATGTTCGCGCCGGCGTCAATCACCACGTCGCCTTTTTCGATTTTGACGTCTCCATATTCATAGGGGCCTTCCCCAAGATAATTGGGATGGCCCGACAGAACCGGGTTAATTATATCCAGAAACTCCCCTACGAACATACGCAACTCTTCCGGACCTGCATTACTCGGTTTCGGTACGCGAATGCCGGCAAAATTCACATGGTCGCCCTCTGAGTACTTCTTTAATATCTCTTCGTATATTGCCGGCACCCTTCGCGCGACAAAATTATAGCCGGTCGTCCAGCCGAAAAAAAACGATATGATGGGGGCTATGTCTATGTAGGTATCAAACCGGCCCGTCAACAGGTTTTTCATTGAAGTGCCGAAATTCTGCGCGATTTCTCCCGAAAAACGATTTTTTATTGCTTTCAGCATTTTCTTTTCTCTCCTTGAGTAATACTGGTTCTGTAATTCCAGATTCTTTCGGAACTATAGCATAATAATTCCATAAAACTCCAAAAAAAACTCCAGGGACAGACAGGCAAAGCTTCAGACAAAACTCACGATTAACCCGGAAATCGCAGTTGGTTGCGAGAACCGAGACGGTGGATGCCGAGGACAGTTCGACGCAAAATTGTAGCTATTCGCGAGAAATTTCTGCAAAGAAATGCCCCGGCAGCCGCCGTCGAATTCCGCAATCCAACTGCGATTTCCGGGTTAAATAAACTCTTGCACTTTTTGAGGTTATTTTGTACTATATTGTAAGTAGTACGCTTTATCGAACACCGATGGCGGGACTATGGTTTGTATTCAGCAGAATACTTTCAGACGGGTGAAAACAGCGGCTGGGAAAATAATAACGGCGGTTTTGTTTGTTTTGCTCTTGCCGCTTGCGTTGTTTGCGCAAACGCAGGCGTATCTGGAATCCACACAGACATTCTCGGGCGCAAACACTTTCGCGCAAACGATTACTGCCTCTACAATTATGGTGACAGGCGGCGGGTGTGTCGGCGTCGGGACAACTGCGCCAAACAATCTCATTCAGGTGAAGGACCTGATTGGTTTTCCCAATTCTGTAGCCGGAACATTTTTGGGTTATCAGGCTGGAAACTCAAATACCAACATTGATAACACCTTCGTCGGCTATCGTGCCGGGTACAGCAACACCAGCGGCTATGGTAATACCGCCGTCGGATACGTTGCGCTTTCGAGTGCTACTACTGGCATTTACAACGTGGCTGTTGGAGAATATGCTCTTTACGCCAACACCACCGGTAACGATAATACTGCAACTGGTCAGCGTGCATTGCCCAGCAATACCAGCGGCAGTTATAACGCCAGCAATGGAACGGCTTCGCTCTTTTATAACACCACAGGTAACCGCAATACCGCTAATGGGGTTAACGCGCTATACAATAACACCTCCGGCAACAACAACACTGCGGATGGTTCGCATGCCGGGCGCTATATCGCCAACGGCTCATCCCCTAATCAGACGTCTTCCAATTCCGTCTATCTGGGGTACAATACGAAAGCGCTGGCCGACGGCGATACCAACGAGATCATTATAGGGTACGACGCAACCGGAGCGGGGAGCAACAGCATCTCGCTTGGAAATTCCAGCATAACAAAAACCGTTCTGCGCGGCGCGGTTTTGGCCGAGCAGCTTATAACCAGCAGCACCGCCACCATCACCGGCAATGCTTTCAGCGTGGGCGGGGCCATGTTTGCGGTGGCGGGGGGCAGCATGAGCCTCAACGGACGCATAGTTATGGCTCCCGTTCTTGTATCGTCGGGAGTATTCACTTCTTCCGCCGCGTATACATTCCCGGTAAGCATGCAAGCCAACACGCCTTACTCGATGATTGTGATTTCCTCCTGTACCAATCTGAATCAAAATTTCGGGTTACGGTTCAACAATTCAACCTCCAATTACGATTATATGCTGCATTACGCCAACAACGGAGGCCACAGTGCTGTCGGAGAATCTGTGGGTTATATCACGTTGCACTATTTATATCCGTTTGCGGGTATTGCGTTTCAGGACAGGTTGGATATTTGGGTTGATGGCAGCTACGCCGTGGATATCTCATCAATAGGCGGAGGTTATTCTTATACCGAAGGCGGCGGAGTGTATCAGACCGCCGGCACCTGGAGAGGCGGTGCGGTCCCAACCAGTATCACTTTGCTGCCCGTATCCTCCGGCGTTTGTTCCGGCAGGTGGAAGATTACAACTGACGGTTGGTAGTGGCGTGAAATGCGAAAATGCGGCGGCTGCAAGCAAGCGCATTCGCACGGTATAAGGTACCAATGGCAACGGTCTGCCGGTGATGGTGCTGGAGGCTGAAGGCGAATAATTTTGGCTAGACCGCAGCACACGCCGCACACGCGCGAAAACGCGGGCGCGGCGTTTTTCGCGCGGGACCAAATTGCTGTTGACCGCCCGCGTCTTGCCACCAATACTATATTATTCTACTATTCTATGGGCCCTTGACGGCGTTCGTATTTGCTTCGGGATGTTTCGCGGGCCGGAACTTAAACTATTCTCACCCGGTTCTATATCCGGCGTGAAAAACTAGCGGGACAACGCAAATTAAAATGACCATATTCCGCAAATGCGCAGGCGCAGTTCTTCTACTGGCGGCGGCCGCATTGTTTCCGGCCGGCGCCGCAGCGCAGTTAACCGCCTCACCACTGTCCCCCGCAGACGCCGCATCGGGCGTTTCGCAGACGCCCGCCTTTAGCGCGGCGGCTCTTGGCGCAGGCTCCACGGTGCAATATCATTTCCAGCTTTCCGGTTCATCCGATTTCTCCTCTCCGCTGATAGATTGCGACCAGACCTCCGCGCAGACATGTGTCAGCGGCGGCCTGTCGGGGGTTTTCACCGGACAAAACGCGCAGGTTTCGGCGCCGCTGGACGCCTATATGAACTACGCCAGCACCGGCACCCTCGCTTTCAAATCCATCGTGGCCTCGGAACTCTCTCCCGACACGCAGTATCACTGGAGGGTGCGCGTCAGCGCGGACGCCGGCGCCAGCTACAGCGGCTGGGCGACCGCGCGCAGTTTCACCACGGGCCGGTTCGCCTCGCAGAATCCCGTCAACAACATAGCCATAACGGACACCTCGTTCTCGGACGCGACGGGCGCGTCCGTCACCGTAAGTTTCACCGTTTGGGAGAATAACGTCGTTTCCGCGACCACGCCGCTGGGCGGGCAGTATAATACAGCCGACTGGATATTCATCAAATTCTCCACCAGCACGTCGGGCGGGATTCCCGCGGACGGCTCCTGGAAGCATGCCACGCTGATATCCGGCAGCATAACCGGCGGGACTTTGAGCGGCGCTCTGACGGTGCCGTCGGACCACAAAGGCGTCTACATAAACCATACGGCATCCTCGTCAGGGGGATATGTAAACGCCAGCGTGCGGTGGAATTACGCCGCGGATGGACTTACCCTTTTCAACGCCAAAGTGAAGGTGTTCGCCGTCTCGATGGTGCATATTCCCGCCGGGAGCTTCCGCTACGGCGACGGCTGCGTGGCTCATTGCGGCACCGGCGAGGCCGATTTCTACAACGTCGTTGCGCCGCGCCTTGTCCAGAGCGCCGACGCGTCCAGCGATATACCGCCGGGCGCCACACCAAACAGCTGGCCCAACGGCTACAGTTCGTTCTATCTCATGCGCTACTCCGTAACCCAGGGCCAGTACGCAGATTATCTCAACACGGTCGGTTCCAGCACTGCGGCGGCGCATTACACTTCCATCGTGGCCAACGGCCATAACATAGCCTATAACTCCGCCGCCGACTACGGTTCGCGCTATTCCGCGGGGGCCCCCGCCGCCGCGGAGAACTATCTGGCCATAATGGACGCGTGGAGCTATCTTTCCTGGGCGGCCATGCGCCCCCCCACCGAGATGGAGTTCGAGAAAGCCGCCAGGGGCGATACGACGGCCACCAACTGGTATTATCCCTGGGGAACGCTCATTTCAACCGATACCGCCACATACGCGCCGCCGAACGAAAGCGGCACCTGCATGCGCAACTACATGAATTTCAACAACCTGTCCGGCTGCCAGAAGGTGCTTGACGTTGGCAGATACATGAGCGGCGACGCTTACCGCACCGCAGCTCAGACGGGGGCCTCGCCATACGGGCTGGCGGACATGGCGGGCAACGTGTGGAACATAGTCGTCAACTGCGCCGCGGCGCAGACGGTTCCCGCCGGCCCCTCCAACGGCAACGGGACACCGGTGGAGCCGGCCAGCTGGCCGGTTCCCGGCTCCGGCGCCGGCACTGCGCTGCGCGGCGGTGGCTGGAGCGTGGCCGTCACCAACTGGCTGAGAATCTCGGACAGGACTTACGGCAACTGGGTGTTCCACCCCGACAGGTCCTATGACGTCGGCGCGCGCGGGGCGAGGACGCCTTGATTGCGGGAACGCACGCGGCGCCCCGGCGCCGGGTGCATGAACTTCATGTTATGGAAAACGCTCAAGGGTGTGCTGAATTGGCAGCGGTTCGCTTTCCCGCGTTCGCGGCGAAAGCCGCGACCGCTTTTGTGCTGCTTGCCCTGGGCGTATTAAAGCCCGCCGGCGTTTGTGCGGACGATTTGTTCCCGGGCTCCGGTTCGGCAATGAGCAGTTCGTTCGCTGTCTCGGTGGACACCGTGGTGGCGGCCGCCGCCGCCGCGGCCGCCTGGCCGGCGGACGGCGCATACACAAACAACCGCCGTCCCAATTTCCTCTGGATAGGCCCCTCCACCGACACGGTGACTGCGCTCGGCGGCGCGGTGTCGTTCGATATACAAATTGCGAACGATTCCGGTTTTTCCTCCCTGCTCGCCAGCAGCAGCGCCATCAGCGGTGTGTTTTCCACGGGACTGCCCACCGCTGACGCGGCCTATTCCGCCGCGGCTGATTTGCCGGAGGGCGTGACTGTTTACTGGCGCGTGCGGGTCAGGAATCCCGCCACCGACCTGACCGGCTCCTGGTCCTCCGCCAGGACGTTGGTTACGGATTATACCGTGCCGTCGGCGTCGGGTTTCGTCAGCGTATCCTCCGCCGGCTACGGCGTGGCTGAAACGGGCTGGCTGGGCGGCGTCATGGCGGGCGCGACCGCGCAGGCGACGGTGGGGGACACAGTCAGCGGCCTCGCGGTTTCCACCTCCGCCCTGGCGTTCGCCGGCGACGGGCATGACAACCCGGGTCTCGCGGGCGGTTTGGGCGTGGCCTATTCCACCAATGCCGGCGCGTCATGGATTGACGGCGTGTGGACGGCCTCCAACGGCGGTGTGACAGTGGGAGGCGCGTCCGCGAACATCTATTCGCTGTCAGCCTATGGCGGCAGCCTCTATGCCGCAATAGTAGGCAACGCCAAAGTCGCATACTTTAACGGTTCGGCATGGCAGTTGTCCGCCTCGGACGCTTTTCCCGGCGGCGGCGAGACCAGCATAACCGCCTCGGCGGTATATAAGGGCAGGCTTTACGTTGCCGGCGGCACCACCGGACGGGTGGCCTCGTTTGACGGCGCGGCCTGGGCGGACACCAACGCTAACGCGCAGGTGATTGCGGGCGAAAGCAATGTCTACTCCCTGGCGGTGCTGGGAGACAGGCTTTACGCCGGCGGCTACAACACCGGCAAGGTCGCCATGTTCGACGGGAGCGTCTGGTATGCGCTCAACGGCGGGAACCCGCCCGTCGCCTCCGCCAACGTGCAGTCCCTCGCCGTGTATAACGGCAGGCTTTACGCCGGCTTATACGCCTCCGGCGCGGCGAAGGCGGCGGTTTTCGACGGCATGAGCTGGTCCTCCGCCAACGGCGGCGCGGCGGTGCTGTCCTCTCCGGCCACGACGGTTTCGGCGATGGCGGTGTATAACGGCAAACTGTACGCCGGCGGCACGGGCGCGGCCTCCGCGGCGGTTTATGACGGCTCCGCGTGGACCGAGGCGGCGCTTCCCTCCGGCATGGGCAATCTGTTGGCGTTCGCCGTTCACGGCGGCAGGCTGTATGCGTCTTTCAGCGCCGGCAAGGCCGCGTATTACGACGGCGTTTCGTGGAAAGCCTCCAACGGCGGCGCGGCCTTGATTTCCGGGCAGACGCAGGCCAAGGCGCTGGCCTCGTTCGGCGGCAAACTCTACGCCGGGCTTGACGGCGGCATGATAGCCGAGCTGGCCCCGCTGCAGGCTTCCTTTCCCGCCGGCACGACGGACGGCGCCCTGACGCCTAAAATCGTTTCCTCGCCTCCGCTGGCGGTGGCCAGTTCCACGAACAGTGCGACTTGCGGAGGAACTTATCCCTGCGGCGCCACCAACCAGGTGCAGTTCAACGCGGCCGACATGGCCGGCAACGTGCGTTCCTTCGGTCCCTACACCGTGCGGCGCGACAGCACCACGCCGTCCCTTTCCATAACCGCAGCCGATAACGGGCTCGACATCACCGTCTCGGCCTCCGTAAGCGACTCCGGCGGCTCCGGCGCAGGCTTGTACCGCTACGAACTTTCGCCGGATTCCGGCTTCGCGACGGACGTTTCCAGCACGCAGTGGGTGACCTCCGGCAGCCAGACGTTCCGCGGCCTGCTCGACGCCACGACCTACTACGCCCGCGCTTGGGTGCAGGACCAGGCGGGCAACGCCAGCGCGGAGTCCGTGGCAGTTTCCACCGCGACGCGCGGCCTCGTCTATGCCGCCTGGGTGAGCACGGCTTCCTCATCGGCGATGCAGTTGTCCACCTCCGCGATGCTGTATGCCACATTCCATCTCGGCGGACATCCCACCGTCCCCGCCTCGCTCAGCAGGATTAACGTAACGCTGACCAGCACAGGCACGCTGCGGGCGGCCGATGTCGCCAATGTCAACATCTACCGCGACAACAACAATAACGGCGTGCTCGACGCCGGGGACCCGATGATAGGCAGTCAGGTGGTGGGCGGCGCCTCGCCGGTCGCCGTGAACCTTACATCGCCGCTGATTGTGCCAACCGACGGCAGCTCCAAAAGCGTGTTCGTGGTGTACGAGTTCGCCGCGGACGCGGTGGTGGGCCATACGCTGGGCGCCAGGATAAACAGCCCGGCGGACCTGGTTGTCAACGACCCGTTCTCCGTAACGGACGCGACTTTTCCGTTCGTCTCGTCCCAGACCACGGTGCTCGACGGCCCGAACCTCCTTAACGTTTCCATATCGGACGCCAGCCCCGGCAGCGTCCAGCCCGGGCAGTCCAATGTCTCCGTGCTGAAATTGCAGATGCAGACCAACACGGGCAGCAGCATACTCCAATCGCTGACCCTTCATATTGACGGCACCGCGGCGTTCAGCGACCTCGCCAACGTCAACGTTTATGAAGACGCCAACCAAAGCGGCGCCTGGGACGCCGGCGACACGCTGATAGGCAACGGCACTTTCGCCGCCGCGGATTCCGCCATCAACTTCACTTCTCCGCAGGCGGCGCGCACGGTGGGCAGCGACGCGCCCTCTTATTATTTCGTCACCGTGGATATCTCGGCCGGCGCTTCGCTGGGCGGCTATTTCCGGCTGTCGGTTTCGACGCCGTCGGCGCTGGCGCTGGTCACCGCGCCGGAGGATGCTGTCGTTTTGTCCGCGTACCCCGCTTATTCGGGCGACGTTTATATACAGAGCCAGAGCACGGCCACCATAACGCTTTCGGCGATACCGCATTCCGAATTTTACCAGGGCGGGCTCTATATGGTGGCGCTGGCCTCCTGCTCGGTGGACACCGGAAAGGCTTACCTGCACACGATTCAAGTCAACCGCACCGGCTCCAGCGCCGATGCCGACGTGTCCGACGTGCGCGTTTACCAGAAGGGATTCGCCGACGGCTCGGTCAATCTGTCGTCTTATGACACGCTCATAGGCTCCGCCGCCTTCAGCGGAAACACCACCACGGTGCATATAGCCACAGTGACGTTGCAATATCCCAACCCGAAGCAGTTGCTCATCGCCTATAACGTCGCGCCGTCGGCCAATCCCGGCGGCCTGCTGGGCCTGGGTATCACTAACCACGACTACTTCATAATGTCCAGCTCTTACGTGACGGTGAATATGACCCCCTCCCCCTTCACCGTCACGGCGGCGCAGGTGAAACAGACAAGCAATCCGTTCCGCATAGTGAGTTTTCTGGATATGACGGGCGGCAGCCTGATGCAGGGCACCACCAACAACGCCATGCTGAAGCTGACCGTCCGCTCCGAGCTAAACCCGGTGATGTGGACAAGCCTTACGCTGCACGGCACCGGCAGCGGCATACTGCCGCCGCACAATTACGTTACGCACGTCAAGCTCTACAAAGACGACGGCTCCGGCTTCCATCCCTCCACCGCCACGCTGGTAACCTCCGGCTCCGACGTTTTCGACAGCGCCGGCAACGTCACCCTGGCGCTGGACCAGCAGGTATACGCCCCCGCGAGCTACTACGTCGCTTTCGACATGCATGTTGACGCGCAGGTCGGCTACGATGCCGGCGTGGAGATAACCACCACATCCTGGTTCTCGGTCAACTCGCCCAGCTTTATTTCCACGAACTCGCTGTCCGCGCCGTACTCGGCCGGACCGGTTGACATAACCCAGTACGCAAACACCGTAACGATAAGCACCTCGTCGCTGGTGCCCGGCCAGGGAGCGTATCCCGGCGCCACGGACGTCGGCGTGATGCAGCTTACGCTCAATACCGATGTGTCCAAGGCGAATTTCCTGTCCATAAAAATAAACCGGGGAGGCACCTCCTCCGATTCCGATGTTTCGGCGGTGAAGGTTTATTACGACGCCAACAGCTACGGCGATTTCCTGCATCCGATTACCCAATATCAACTGGTAACGCCCAGCACCGTGACATTCAACACGGACGGAGTGGCCTACTCCGCAACTCTCGGCATAGCCGCGACCGGCAGCGCGCAGCAGCTAACGCCGACTCCGGTCAACTATTTCGTCGCGGTGGACATCGCCCCCGGCGCGACGGTGGGCAGGACTGTCGTGCTGCGTTCGCTGGACAAGAACTATTTCACCGTCAGCGTGCCCAACCGGGTGGCCGACGGCTCGTCGTTCACCTCGCCCGCGCTGCTGATAAGGACGCCGCCGCAGACCGTATCCTCTTACTTCGAAAGCAAGATAGCCACCACCGTGCTGCAGGGGCAGACGGCGGTGCTGGTGTCGAGTTTCACGCTGGCGGCGTCCTCTTATACCGTCAGCTTCACCAGTCTGCAGGCGCAGCGCGCCGGCAACGGCGCGGACAGCGATGTCACGAAGCTGAGCCTGTACCGCGACAGTGGCAACGGAACATGGGGCGGCGCGGGCGAGGACGTATTCGTCGCCTCGGCGGCTTTCTCCGGCCAAATCGCCGCGTTCACGCTGCCGTCGGAAACTATTACGTGGCCCGCGCCGAACCTCTATTACATCGTCGCCGACATGTCGCAAACGGCGAAGTACGGCAAATACTTCGGCATCTCCGTTTCCAACCCCGCCTGGCTGACGTTCAACGAGCCTCACGAGGCGGACGCGGTCAACACCAGCATACCGTTCGCCAGCACGCAGGCGCTGATATCGGCTGTCGTGAACACTCTCGTGGTGGACTCGCATAACAGCGCCGTCCTCGCGCGGCAGTGCGACGCCAACAAGGCGCTGGGCTGGTTCGACATGCATACGGACAACAACGCGGTCCAGCTCAACAGCGTGCGCTTCACCGCCTCCGGCACCGCGTCTGAAAGCGAGGTCTACAACATCCGCCTCTACAAAGACAACGGCGACAACACTTTCACCTTCGACGACCAACTGGTGACGCAGAGCAGCAACGCCTTCTCCGGCGGGCAGTTAAGCCTGCAACTGCCGACCGCGCAAACGATAACCACCGCCTCGCAGCGCTATTTCGTTACAGCCGACATAAGCTGCACGGCGGCCTGGGGGGCGACATTCGGCATGACGGTTTCCTCCGCCGCCATAAGCGTGTCCGAGCCCAATATAGTCAGCGTTACGGGCTCCACCGCCGCGTTCAGCATGGATTCCGGCGGCATACGCCACCTGCCCAGCACCGTCTATATGCGTTTCGCGGACCAGGGGCTGCAAAGCCTTTATGTAGGCAAAACCGACACGCTGCTGGCCCGGCTGGATTTCTGGAACGACCGCGACAAGGCGTACCTGGGCGCGATAAAGCTCAAAGTTTCTGATGTGACCCCCGGCGGACTTTCGGCGGCGGACCTGGCGGCGGTTAAAATATACCGCGATTCCGACGGCAACGGCGCGTTCAGCCTGGCCGACGACGCGCTGCTGGGCTCCGCCGCGGTGGATGCCGGCCAGGTCGAGTTCAGCCTGCCCTCGTCGGGCGACCTGATAACTCCGGCTACCCGCTCCTATTTCATCGCCGTTGATGTGGGCGCCGGCGCCGCCATCGGAAACACGGTGAATCTGAGCATGACGGACAGCAGCTATCTCAGCCTGCTGAGCAGTTCGCTCGGCACCGACAATATGGCCGCTTTCGTCAGACAGGCCACGACAGACGCCGGTATCCGCGACCTGCGCACGCCCACGCCGCCGGCGGTGGCGCTCTATAAAGCCAACGGGTTGTCCTTCGGCGCTTCGGAGACGAATTACAACGCAAACCGCACGCGGCTGTCCTATTCGTGGAACTCCCAGGCCTATCAGGGCTCGGTGGGGCAGTCGTATTACCGTCTGGACACGCGCCCCTCCGTTGCTTCGGACACCGGCTGGACGGACGCCGGACTGGATTCCAGAATCGTGATAGCCGACCTTGACCTTGCCAACGGCGCCACCTATTATCTCGCGATAAGGACCAAGAACGCGCTCGGCGCGTGGTACAGCGATGTGACAAACATCCCTTTCATGGCGGATTTGGTGGTCCCCTATTTCAACACGGCGGATAAAGACCTTCCCGCGCCCAGCCGCGAAACCGGCGTGATGATAATGACCTGGAACCAGGCGCAGACCGGCGTCTCCGGCCTGGATTATTACCAGGTGCAGGAGCAGCCGTCCTCCACCCCGTTGTGGACGACTGTCAGCACCACCGCCGCGCGCACGCTGATGATTTCCAACAGCGGCATAACGGCGCAAAATTATGCCGCGCAGAAAATGTCCTTCGCCGGCGGCGCAAAGGGCGCCGCGGCGGCCCAGCTGGTCCGCGCGCCAGGCGTCTACTCCTACCGGATTGTGCCGGTGAACCGCGCCGGCGTCGCCGGCACGCCCACCAATTCGCTGCGCACTGAAGTCAACCTCAGCGCGCTGGCGGCTATCGCCGACGCCTCGGCGTATCCCAATCCCTTCGACTCCCGCAAAGAAGGCGTGACAATCTATTTCGCGTCGAACCAGTCCGACGCCGCGACGGTGACCATATATGATATGTGGGGCAGGAAGGTGACCAGCCTGTCCGACGGCGCGGCGAACCCGCACCGGATACCCTGGGACGGCGCGGACGGCGGCGGGCGCAAGGTTTCAAAAGGAGTATACCTCGCGGTCATCAAGAGCGGCGGGACGCAGACAGTGGTAAAGATAGCGGTCATACATTGAGGCTTATATGCGGCTGCGCGTGAACAACAAGGGAACGGCGAATGCGGTGAAAACCGCGCTGAAGTTATGCGCGGCGCTGCTGCTGCTCGCCTGCGCGCGCGCGTCCTTTGCTGAAACCGGCGGCATGGCGGGCTCCATTTTCAGCTATGGCGCGGGCGCGCGGCCGCTCGCGCTCGGCGGCGCGTGGACCGCGATGGCGCACGACTCGATGGGCGCCTACTACAACCCCGCCGGACTCGCGCTGCTGCCGGGCAGCCAGGTGTCTTTCATGCACGCGGCTCTGTTCGAGGGCGCGGCCTACGATTTCGTCGGGCTTTCCAAAAACTACAAGCGGGTGCCGGGCGGCTACGGCCTGTATCTGGTGCGCACCTCCATCGGCGGCGTTGACGGCAGGGACGCGAACAATGTCCCCACGGGCTCGGTGGATTATTCGGAAATGGGGCTGGGCGCGGGCATGGGCGTACGCGGCATACTGCTGCCCCGGCTGTCGCTGGGGGCGGGTGGAAAATTCCTCAACCGCTCGCTGGGCAGTTCCTCGGACAAGCAACTGGGCGTGGATTTGGCCGCGCAGTACGGCCCCATCCTGCTCGACAAGGTCAATGTCGGCCTCAACGCCAGAAACATACTCGGCCTCTCTTCCGGCGACACGCTCGACAAGCTCGACCCCGATATCTCGTTCGGCGTCTCCGCCGCGCCGTTCGAGTGGCTGCTGGTGCTGGCCGATGTGACGCAATCCGCCGGACTGCGCGCCGGCATAGAGTATGCGCCCAAAAACTGGGCGGTGCGCGCGGGTTACGACGGCGGCTATTTCACCTTCGGCGTGGGCATGAAGCTGCTGTCCTCGTTCGATGTGGATATCGCCATGCTCAAGCACCCCGACCTCGGCAACACTACGCGCGTCTCGCTGGCGTACCGCTTCGCCGGCGCGCGGGCCAAAGACAGGCCCAGGACCGAAACGTACTCCCGGGATTTGCTCAAGCTGTTCAAGCGGGATTTTGAAAACCTGCGCTATGCCGCGGCGCTCAACGATTTGGAGCGGGCCATGGGGCTTGACCCGAAACTTGAAAAGACAATACTGGGCGAGCAGGAGGCCCGCCTCAAAAAACTTGTGCAGGCGATGAATTTCGACACGCAGCCCGCAAAGGAAAGGATTTTCGCCTCTCAGGGCGAGCAGACCGCGCTGGCGCACGCCGCGGTCATCGCCTATCTGAACGGACTGGAACTGCGCAGCATTGTGCTGGCCCACTGCGCGCTCGGCGCCAACACCAAAAACGCCATCTTCGAGGAACTGCTCATGGTGCTGAGCCAGTTCACGGGCCAGCCTGTAAGAAAGGACGAGATACTGTCCAAAAACGCTTTCGTGCAGCACAAGCTCAAGCGTTCGCTGCTGGACTTCAACGCGCGCAAATTCGAGGTGGCCATACGCGAGCTTCAGGAACTGCTGATAATAGACGAGAACAACACGCTCGCGCTCACGCGGCTGGGCTCCTCTTATTACGCCATAGGCGATATGGACAAGGCGCGCGCCACTTACGAGGCCGTGCTGAAGCTCAACCCTGACGACCGGTCCGTGCGCTCTTTCATGAATCTCAAAGGCTGGACGCCGCCGGCGGAGACGCCTCCCGCGGTTGCGCCTGCCGCCGCGGAAACGGCAGTCTCCGCCGCGCCGCAGCCGTGACGTTATGGAAGAGCTGATAATACTGGGCGTCGCCTTCGCGTTCATAGGCGGCGTTTTCCTCTGGATGTTCATGATGATGTCGGGCACCATGCGCATAGCCTCCCGCTCCAGAAGGGACAAAGCGGCAAACCAGATGGTGGCCCAGATAGTCAACCAACTGGCTCTGGCGCGCACAGACGTTTACCGCCGCGCGCACCAGCTGGAACTGCTGACCGGCCAGTTGGAACTCTCCAACGAGGAACTGGCGCGCCTTAACGACATGAAATCCAAATTCCTCTCCATGGTGGTGCACGACGTGCGCACTCCGCTGGCCTCGATAAAAGGCTTCGGCTCGCTGCTCGAGACGAAACTGTCCGGCGACAAGGACAGCAGGCTCTACGTCAATTACATGATTTCCGCCAGCAACCAGCTCAACAAGCTCATCACCGACCTCACCGACCTGGCCATGATAGAGGCCGGAAAGCTCAAGGTGGAGAAGGCGCCGTTCGACTACCGCGTCATGGTTGAGGAACTGATGCCGGGAATACGCATCAACGCGCAGAAAAAAAACATAAATCTCATAGTCAACCCCGGCGCCGCCGGGCTTATGGTCAACGGCGACAAGTTCCGCCTCTCGCAGGTGTTGATGAACCTCGCCAACAACGCCGTGAAATTCACCCCCGCCGGCGGGACGGTGGCGGTGACTGTCGCCCCCGACGGGCGCAACACCCTGAAAACCAGCGTCAGGGATTCCGGCCCGGGCATACACCCTTCGGAGACGAAATTGATTTTCCAGAAATTCTACCAGTCCAAGCACCAGAAGGACGCGGGGCTGCGCAAAATGGGCTGGGGGCTGGGGCTCTGCATAGCCAGCGAGATAATACAGGGGCACAAGGGCGTTATCGCGGTGGACAGTAAGGGGCTGGGAAAAGGCTCCACTTTCTGGTTTTCGGTGCCAATAAAGTGATATTAGTATAATGTAGCAGCGGGTGTAGCGGTACATTTGAACGGGAGAGGCTGCGGGCTCATGGATTTTTCGATGATGGCGGGAATCGCCTCGGTGGCGGTTCTGATATATGTAGGCATTTCGACCCACCAGCTTACGGCGGCGCTGGTCAACGTGCATGGCGTGTTCATGGTGTTTGGCGGCACCGCGGTGTCCATGCTGCTGGGCACGCCGCTGCGGCTGCTGGGGCAGACTTCTATCCGTTGTCTCGGCCTGTTGAAAAAATCGGATTACGACAGCCCCGAAAAGCTTGTGCCCGAAATAGTCGCTCTCGCCGAGCAGTGCAAGCTGCGCGGGCTGTCGGCGCTGTCCGAGGCCAATCCCAAAGCCGGCGAGGGTTTTCTGAAACACGCCGCCGACATGGCGCTGGACTTCAACGACCAGCAGTTCGTGCGCCGCGTGCTGGAAGAGGAGATAAACGGCAGGTTCGACACCAATAACGACATTGAGAACGTTTTCCGCACCATGTCGGTGCTGGCGCCGATGTTCGGACTGCTGGGCACGCTCATCGGCATAGTGGGCGTGCTGCGCGAACTTTCCAACCCTGAGTCCGTCGGCCCGGCCATGGCCGTGGCCATCACCTCCGCGTTTTACGGGATAGCTTTCGCCAACATGTTCTGCGTGCCGCTGGCGGGCAAGCTGCGCATGCGCACCGTAATGGAAAAACGGACGCAGGGGCTGGTGCTGGAGGGCTTGCTGGAAATAATGAAAGGCAGCATTCCCATGATAGTGGAAAGGAAGCTGCAGGCGTTTCTCGTATGAATATTGTCAAGCTCTTCGTCAAATTGCTGTGCGGCGCATTAGTGGCGGCGGCGCTGCCGGTGTTGTCCGCGTCCGCCGCGCGGGCGCAGAACTATATCCCGCTTGACGAACAGGCGAAATTCGAGAAGATGCTCGAGACCAAGTCCGAGGAGGCGCTCGCCCAGATGCTCGGTCCCGGCCAGGCCAAACTGGCGATAAGCGCCTCGCTGGATTTCGACAAGACAGAGAAAATGGTCCTCAACACCACGGGGGAGGAGCGCAAACCGGTTTCCCCGTTCCTCTATGAGGAGGGGCAGGAGTCCGGCTCCCAGTCCGAGCTGCTGCCCGGCATACCGGCTCCGGCGGGCATGAACTATTCCCCCAAGGCGACCGAGCACCGCTACCAGCGCGAGCTGATATTCCCCTCCAGTTTCGTAAAACAACTGCGCGTGAATCTCATCATCAACGAGACCGTCCCCGCCGAGGCCGCCGGGAAGGCCAAAGCGGTTGTGTCAAGCCTGCTGGGCGTGGACGATAAACGCGGGGATACTATCACCGTCATCAGGACCCGGTTCACTCCGCCGTGGCGCGCCATGCTGGAAAAACCGGAATCGTTGAATTTTCTTTTCAAATACGCGGTGCTGGCGCTCCTGGGGCTGCTCACGCTGCTGATAGTGGGCGTTTCGTTCTTCAAAATGGCCTCCGCGATGAACGAACTCACCAAGGCGCAGTATCACCAGATACAGATGGAAATGCCGAGGGGCGACTCCGCCCCTTCCGATGTCGAGCGCATAGCGATACTGTCGGACAGGCGGGGCGGCGGCGCGCCGGAACAGGCCAGGGGCGCCGCGAGACCCGCGCCGGAGGAATCCGCCGGCGAGGAGGGCAGGACGCTCTTCAACGTAAAGCCGGACCAGGTGGATTCGCTGCTGCATCTACTCGGCAAGGAAAATCCGGTGGATATAGCGCTCGTGGTGGCGTATCTTCCCGACGATGTCAAGAAAAAATTTCTCGCGGGGCTGGCCCCGCATGTCTATTCGGACGTTCTGCTCAACATGGGCAAGGTGCGCTATGTCGAGCCCGGCGTGGTGGATACCCTGAAAGACGAGCTGGAGCGCCGGCTGGCCAGCATGGTGGGCGGCGTCAAGCACGCGCTGGAGATAGTGGAGCAAAGCAGCCTGCGCGAGCAGAAGGCCCTGCTGGATAATATGAGCGCGCGCGACCCCGACTTCGCCAAAGTCATCCGTTCCCGCGTGCTGCTGCCTGAGGACATGGCGCGTCTCGACGACAGGGAGCTTGCCCAGTTGGCGGCGCTGCTGCGTTGCGAGGTCTGGGCGGATGCGCTTGCCTCCCTTGACGACGCGTTGCGCGAAAGGCTCCAGGCCGTCATGCCGCTCAAGACCTGGCAGATGGTGGAGGAAACCGCCAAGTATGTCACCCCCACGCAGGACAGGGCGGACGCGGCCCAGGCGCAGATAGTGGACGCCGCCAAAAAACTGATAGCCGACGGCAAAATAAGCAATCCGCTTTCCGTCTGCGCGCCGCAATCCCCGCCCGCGGCGGATAACGCCGCGCTCGCGCTGGAGAGCGCGCCGGACGCGCCCGCTCCGGACGCGACGGAAAGGGCCTGATACATGGCAGACACAAACGATTCGATGTTCGCCGCCCTGCGCAAAACGCCCGATGCCGCGCCGTCCGCGCTGCCCGCCGCGCAGGACGTCGTTTCCGGCGAATTGCAAAAGCTCCGCGCGCGCGTGGACGAATTGGAGACAAAACTCGCCAGACAACCGGATTTTTCCGTCCTCGCGTCGCGGCTGTCAGCCATCGAGCTTTCGCTAAAAAACAGGCCCCCCGCTCCTCCCGCCGCGGCTGTCCCTCCCGATATAGTGCAAAAGACCCAGCTGGCGGCTCTGCTGGCCGAGCAGCGCCGTGAACTGGACGGTAAAATCGCCGAAACCGGCGCCGGTTCCGCGAGGGCCGCGCGCGAGATTTCCGCGGCTCTGGCCGAGCTGGAACGCCGCCTGTCGCGGCTGGAGCCCGCCGCGCCCGGCATGTTCGCCGAGGCGAAACAGCAAATAGATTCCTGCCGGCGCGAGCTGATGATGATGGTGGAGGCGGCCCGCGCCATGGGCGACAGCGCCGCTTCCGCGCTAAGGCATAATCTGGCGGAAACCGCCGCCCACATAGAAAAGCGCATAGCAGGTCTTGAGCTGCTGTCGGCGGCGCTGGACGGCCTGCGCAAAGATGTCTCCGCGCTGGGAGACAAAAGCTCCCGGCAGCAGGAGGCGGTGTCCGCCCTTTCAGAGAAACTGGCGGTCGTCCAGGAGGGCGTCGCGCAGCTCCGGCGGCAGTCCGCCGGGCTGGAAGCGGCGGTGAAAGCCATTCCCTCCGACACGGACAGCCGCGTCGCGGATATCGAGGAAAAACTGTCCGGCCTGCCTTTTGAAATCGAAAAAACCGGGCGCGCCTCCGCCGACGCGCAGTCGGGCCTGGCCAGACTGTCCGCCGAACTGGAAAAAGCGGTCAGGCACGCGCTCAATATGGAGTCCCGCCTCGCCGCCATAGCCGCGTCCGCCGTGGAGTCCAAAAGCGGCGCCATCACGGATATGGCCGGCGGCATAAAGAGCCTCGGCGCGGAGATAGCCTATCTCGAGCGCAAAATGGTGTTTTTCCAGGCGCGCCTGGAGGATTTGTCGGCGCAAGCCCTGCGCTCGCGCGGCTCGTCGTGCGAGCCGGGCGGGCCAGAAGAACGCAGCTATTCGTTAATCCAGGAGCAGCTTGACCATACTCTCGACATGCTCAACAGGCTCGGCCACTCAAATCCGTGACGCGGCGTTGCACCAATGATAAGACGGCAAAGACACGACGAACTGGAAAATCAGCTCAACAAGGGCGCGATGTGGGCGGTAACCTACGGCGACCTGATGAGCTATATGATGATTTTCTTTCTCGTGCTTTTTTCCTTTTCCATCTCCAAAAAAAACTCCGCCGCAAGCAGCCGCTATGAGGAATCGCTGTCCAACATACAGCGCACTTTCGGCGGCAAGACGAACGTGAAGATGCTGGAAAAAGCGAAGGCGCAGCAAAACGAGGACGCTCTCGCGCGCCAGGTGCGCGACGACAAGCGGCTCGCCGGCATGGTGCAGGTGGAATCCACCGAAACCAAGGTGCGGCTGGTGCTGACGGAGGCGGTGCTTTTCGATTCCGGCCGGGCGGAGCTCAAGAGCCGCGCCCGCGGGATTCTCTCCAATCTTTCCGAAAAACTCAAGGGCCTGCCCAACGACATCGTTGTTGAGGGCCATACCGACAACCTGAGGATACGCAAAGGCCGTTTCGCCAGCAATTGGGAACTGTCCATGTCGCGCGCCTACGCCGTGATAAGCTACTTCGAGGAGACCGGCATGGCTCCGGCGCGGCTGGCCGGCATCGGCTACGGCGAGAACCGTCCGCTGGAGGATAATTCCACGCCGGAGGGGCGCGCCAAAAACCGCAGGATTGAAATAGACCTGATAAAGACGCGGTAGCGTTTTGAGGCCTGCATGAATAATGACGGGACGGGAGCGAGTCTGACGGATTTCATCCAGCGCGGCGACGTCCTCGCCGCCGCGGGGCATTTCGACGAGGCCGCCGCTCTGTTCGAGCAGGCCAAGCTCGCCGGGCCGGACAATCCGGAGCCGTGGTTCAAAAAAGGCTCCGCCCTGTCGGCGCTGGAGCAGATTGCGCAGGCGCTGGAGGAATTCCGGGGCGGCATACGGCTGCTGCCGGTTTACGCCGAAACCAAACCGCTCGGCGAAACTTTGCAGCTGGTCGCGCGGCTGGAGCCCGATACCGCGGCGGCTCTGCGCCTTATGCGGCTGGAGGGGGACTATCGCGGGTCGCTGCTGCTGCGCGGCTGGCTTAAAGCGGTGCTTGACGACCGCCGCGGCGCCCTCGCCGATTTCGACGAGCTGCTGAAGGCCGAGCCGGAAAACGCCCAGGCCTGGTACCTGCGCGGAAAAATAAAAGCGGGTCTGCCGGACCCGGACGGCGCCGTGGCTGATATTTCGCGCGCCATAGAATTGTCCCCCGGCATGGCGCGGGCGTACGCCCAGCGCGCAATAGCTTTTCTGGGGCTCGACAAGCCCGGTCAGGCCGCCGCCGATTTGGCGAAGGCGGCGGAACTGGACCCGTCGCTCAAGCCCTGGCTGGACGAGTGCGTCGGCCAGTTCGTGGCCCTGCTGGAGCGGCAGCTTAAATTTCCGGAAGAGAGCGCGGGCGCGCCGCAGGCTCCGCGCGAATAATACTGAGCACAGGAGGAACAATGTTTTTAAGGAACGTGCTTTGCGTTGTGTTGCTTGCGTTGGCGTCCGCTCCGTCCGCCGCGCAGCCGGAGCGGCCAAAGTCCGCCGCCTCCGCAACTCTTCCGGTCGCTGCGGCGCCGGCGATTCCCGGCAGTCAGTTCGCGCAGTCCTCCGCCGCGCCTTACGTTCCGCCGGTGCCGGCCCAAAAAGCGGAAATTGCGGCCGCGCCGTCCCTGCCGCAACAGAAGTCTTACGCTCCCGAATCCGCCATGAAAACAGCGCCCGAAGAACCCGTGTGGCGGCAAATGCCTTCAGATAAATACTCTATCGGCGAGGAATTCCCGATTGACAGGGTGTCGGGTTTTCCGTCCGCGGAAAGCGAATATGTCTCCGCCGATTGGCGGGCGGACGGTTCCGTTTCGCGCACCGACCTCAAAGAGGAGGGCGACGATTTCGCGCAGTCGGGCGATATCGTGGAACTGGACCTTGCTGCGTCCGGCAGCGTCCGCCCGGGCGACGTGCTGCTAGTCTACAGGCGCGGCTACCGCATCGAAGACGCCGGCGGCGGGAACAAGCTGCTGCTGCAACGCTCGGCCCTGCTTCGCGTCACAATGGTGAAGAACTCCGCCGCCGATGCCGAGATAGTGCGCATCTATAATTCCGTTGAAAAAGGCGACGTCTTCAAGCGCGCGCAGGGCCGCAAATAAATATTACAACGCGGCAAAAAATAACAGGGATATGCTCAAGCAATGACACAGTATGCCGGTGTTTTCCGCGACTTGGTGCGCGGCGGGATGGAGCGCAAAGGCCTCTCTCTGCGCGAGCTTTGCCGCCGCAGTTCGCTGGACCCGTCTTTGATGTCTAAGGTGTTCGCCGGCAAGCGCAATCCTCCGCTCGACGACGCCGCCATCGCAGGCATCGCCGACGCGCTGGAATTGGATTGCGCGGCGCTTTTCGTCTCCGTTGGCAGACTGCCGGACGCCTGGCGCGGTCTTGCGCAGGACGGAGAGCTTTTCAAAAAAGTGGACGACATGGTATGCGGACGCTTGCAGCACGCGCCGCGCGTGAAAGCCGCGCCCCGGTTACCCGCCGGCACCTCAAAACCGCCGCGCCGCCAACTGCCCGACGAATTGCTTTAGCAGCCAGCTCCCATAATATGCCATTATCCGAAAACGACAAGCTTGCCCGCATACGCGCCAACTCGTTCACCTGGCTGCGCACCGACTGGCTGCTGCGGATGGAGTCCGTTTGCGGCGGCGCGCAGGCGGTGCTGGGCAGGTCCGCGCGCGAACTTTCAGCCGAGGGCGGCATTTCGGAGGAAACCGCCGCGCAGTTTCTCAGGGAATCCTCCTCCTGCGACCCTGAGAGCGAACTGAAAAAATCCTCCGCCGCCGGCGCGCGGATAATTTTTCTGGGCGAGCCGGACTATCCCGGGGCGCTGTCTGAAATCCCGGACCCGCCGGTGCTGCTGTACGTGCAGGGAAGCGCCGATTTTTCAAAACCGGCCGCCGCGCTGGTGGGCACGCGGCTGCCCACGGCTTACGGGCGGCGCGTGGCGGCGCGGCTGGCGCGCGATTTGGCGGGCTGCGGACTCGCGATAGCCAGCGGGCTCGCGCGCGGAATAGATAGCGTCGTCCACGAAGCCGCGCTGGAGGCGGGCGGCGTCACCTGGGCGGTCATCGGCACGGGGCTGGGCCGCTGCTATCCGTCCGAAAACCGCGAGCTGGCGCGCGATATCGCCGCCAAAGGCGGGCTGGTGATTTCGGAATATCCGTTCGACAGGGGGCCCATGCGCCACCATTTTCCCCGCCGCAACCGGATAATAGCCGGCCTTTCGCAGGCGACGGCGGTGATTGAAGCGCCTATAACCTCCGGCGCGCTGATAACGGCCAAGCTGGCATTGGAGCAGGGGCGCGAGGTGCTGGCGGTGCCCGGGCCGGTGGACGTGCCGCAAAGCGAGGGCCCCAACATGCTTATAAAGGAAGGCGCGGGGATTTTGCGCGCCGCGAGCGATTTGCTCGACGCGCTGCCTTCCAAATATATGTTCGGCCTCGCGCGGGACGCCGCTTCGCCCGCGCAGGGGCTGCGCCCCGCGCCGCCGTCGGTGCCGTTGGGCGAGGACGAAAAAGCCGCGCTGGCGCTTGTGGACGCCGGAGGCGTAACTCTCGACGGAGTGGTGGAGCGTCTCGGCTGGCCGGTGCCGCGCGCGGCGGCGGCGCTGTTTGAACTGGAAACTAAAACTATTATAACCTGTCTAGTCGGAGTCTACTCAAGGAAGCTTTAGCTATGGCATCAGAAAAGAAAAAAACCGTGAAATCCCCCCGGAAAGCGGCGAAAACCGCCGCCGCCAAAACCGTTTGCGGAGGCAATTCGCTCGTCATAGTGGAATCGCCCACCAAGCAGAAAACCATAACCAAAATCCTGGGCCCGGGATTCACGGTGCGCAGTTCCTACGGCCACGTGCGCGACCTGCCGGAGCGCGAGCTGGGCGTTGACGAAAAAAACGATTTCAGGCCCACCTACCGGCTTATACCGCGGGCGGAGAAAAACCTGGCGGAGCTGCGGCGCTGCGCCGATTCGGCCCGCGGCATATATCTCGCCACCGACCCCGACCGCGAGGGCGAGGCGATAGCGTGGCACCTTATGCAGATACTCGCTCCCGACATGGCCCGCGTCAGCCGCATAGCGTTCCACGAAATCACGCCGTCGGCCATCAAGCACGCGCTGGAAACGCCCCGCGCGCTCGACATAAACCTCGTCGAGGCGCAGCAGGCGCGCCGCATCATAGACCGGCTGGTGGGCTACAAGCTTTCCCCGCTTTTGTGGGACAAGATAGGCAAGGGGCTTTCCGCCGGGCGCGTGCAGTCGGTGGCGGTGCGTCTCGTCGTGGAGCGCGCAAAGGAGATAGCGGATTTCAAGACGGAGTCTTTCTGGCGGATAGGCGCCCTGCTGGAAAAAGCGGGCGTGAAGCCGTCTTTTGCCACCCGACTGGTGCAATGGCGCGGCAAACCGGTGGAAAAAACCACGGTCTACAAACTTTTCGCCGAGGATTACCGCGTAACCGCCACCGGATTCACAACGCAGGAATCGCTCTCCGAGGTCAACGCGGCGCTGCGCAAGGGGCCGCTCACCGTAACCAAAGTCGAAACCAAAACGGTGCGCCAGAAGGCGCGGCCTCCCTTCATCACCAGTTCGCTCCAGCAGGAAGCTTATACCAAGCTTGGTTTCCCGTCCCAGCGGACCATGATGGTGGCTCAGTCTTTGTACGAGGGCGTGCCGCTGGGCGGCAGCGAACTCGTCGGCCTTATAACCTACATGCGCACGGATTCGTTCAACGTCTCCAAAGACGTGCAGGCCGAGGCGCGCAAATTCATAATTGAAACTTACGGCGCCAAATTCGCGCCCGAAACGCCCAACGTCTACGCCCGCAAGGTGAAAGGCGCGCAGGAGGCACACGAGGCGATACACCCCACCAGCGTCTACCGCCGCCCGCAGGACATGAAGCAGTATCTCTCCCCGGAGCAGTTCAGGCTTTACGAGCTTGTCTGGCTGCGCTTTGTGGCCAGCCAGACCACCGACGCGGTGGACGACGCGCTGTCGGCGGAGGCCGCCATAGGTTCCGCGCAAAACCCCGATGGCGTGCTGCGCGCCAACGGCCGGGTGGAAAAATTTTCGGGCCACCGCAAGGTTTACAAGGACGAATCCGAAGAGGCCGACAAGACGGACGGCGAGAGCGAGGAAAATATTCCGCTGCCGCCGCTGTCCGTGGGCGACCCGCTCAATCTGCTGGATATCATCACCAAGCAGCACCAGACCTCGCCGCCGCCGTCGTACAACGAAGCCAGCCTCATCCGCACGCTGGAGCGCCACGGCATAGGCCGTCCGTCCACATACGCGCCCATAGTCAAGACGATAGTGGACCGCCGCTACGTCGCCAGGGAAATAAAAGGCGGCAGGCTCGGCCCCACGGACCTGGGCGTGACCGTCACCGAAAAGCTCAAGGGTTTTTTCAAGGAGCTCATGGAGCTCTCCTACACCGCCGCCGTGGAGGACAAGCTCGACGATATCGCCGACGGCGCGCGCAAATGGAGCGACGTGGTGGGCGAGTTCTACAGCCCGTTTCATGCCGACCTCTCGCGCGCTTACAAGGAAATGACCACCCCGCAGCCGAAGGAATCCGACGAGAAATGCCCACTGTGCGGCGCGCCCATGCTCCAGCGCGAAAGCCGTTTCGGCAAATATCTCTCCTGCTCCAGGTATCCCGGCTGCAAGGGCAAAATCCGGCTCGACAGCGCCGGCGCGAAAGTCTCGCTCGAGCTGGCCAATGAAAACTGCCAGTTGTGCGGCAAGCCCATGGTGATACGCACCGGGCGGCGCGGGCGGTTCGTGGCCTGTTCGGGCTTTCCGGCGTGCAAGAACACGCATTCGCTGGACGCCAACGGCAACAAAATAGCCGGCACCGCGCCGCTGCCGACTGAAAGCAAGTGCCCCAAATGCTCCAAAATGATGCTGCTGCGCAGCAGCGCGCGCGGCTATTTTCTGGCCTGCTCCGGCTATCCCCGGTGCCGCAGCACCGCGCCGATAGGCGAAGAGGAAGTCAGGGCCATACAGGAAAAAGCGCAATCCGCCGCGCCCGCGAAACCGGCGGACGCGCCGCAGGACCGCTGACGGTATGGAGCGGCTCATAAGCGAATTCCTCGTGCATTTGCGCGGGCGCAACTTTTCGCCCAACACGCTGCTCGCCTACACCACTGATTTGCGCGAGTTCGCGGATTTTCTCAAAGAGCGCGGCAAAACGGCGGTTTCGGATTTCACCCGCCATAACGTGCGGGCGTGGCTGGCGCTGATGCAATCGGACTTGCCCAAACGCAACACCGTTTTGCGCAAGGTGTCGGCGCTGCGCAGTTTCGCGGCCTGGCTGGAAGAGAATGAGATATCGCCGGAAAATCCATTTTTGCTGCTGTCGCTGCCGCGCAAGGAGAAGCTGCTGCCGCGGTTTTTAAGCGAGGACGAAGTTTTCTCGCTTTCGCGCGCGGCGCGCGCGGACGATAAATCGGGGCCGCGCAACTTCGCGCTGGCGGAACTTATGTATTCCAGCGGGTTGCGCCGCGCGGAGGTGTCCGGCCTCAACGCGGGCGACGTGGATTTCATGGGCGGCTACGTGCGCGTGATGGGAAAAGGCTCGAAGGAACGGATAGTGCCGGTCGGCGACTCCGCGCTGGCGGCGCTGCGCGCCTATCTGGCGGGACGCGGAAACGTAATTGCCGGCGCGCCGTTGTTCCTCAACAAAAACCGTAAACGCCTGACTGGCCACGGCATAGCGCTTACGCTCAAAACCTCCGCGCGCAGGGCGGGCGCGGCGCGGCATGTCACGCCGCACATGCTGCGCCATTCGTTCGCCACGCATTTGCTGGACCGCGGCGCGGATTTGCGCGGAGTGCAGGAGATGCTGGGCCATAAAAACCTGTCCACGACGCAGATTTACACGCATGTCTCGCTTGAAAAGCTCAAACAGGTCTACGATAGCGCGCATCCCCGTTCGAAAAACGGCGGTAAGAATTAAAGGGAGGCTGGCATGATAGGCATAGGTGTGGACGCGGGCGGAACCTTTATAAAACTGCTCGCCGCGACCGAAAGCGGCGAAACCATCGAATTGAAGCAGATTCCCACGCTCTCGCAGGACGGGCCGAAAGCGTTCACCGAGAAAATCTGCGCGGTTGTCAAGGATTGGCAGAAACAATTCAAGGGCGAGAAACTGGCCGTCGGTATCGGCGTGGCCGGCGACACGGACCCGCAAAAAGGCGTAATCCGCTATTCCCCCAATCTCAGCAAATGGCGCAATGTGGCGGTTTCCGGCCCGATAACCGAGGCCACCGGTCTCCACTGCGTCCTGGAAAACGACGCCAACATGGCGGCCTGGGGCGCGTACGATTACGAGCTCAAGCGCAAATACCCCAACGTGCTCGCGGTGACGATGGGAACGGGCGTGGGCGGCGGGCTGGTGATAAACGGCGTCCTCTATCACGGCGCCACGGGCTGCGCCGGCGAAATCGGGCACGTCAACGTCGTGCCTCAGGGCGAACTGTGCCACTGCGGCGACCGCGGCTGCATAGAGGCTTACGCGGGGCATTACGCCATAGTGCGCCGCGCCGAGCAGGCGCTCACGCGCGCGCCGGAAAAATCCATTCTCAAAAAACTTACCGCCAACACCCAGATAAGCGGCGAACTGCTGGCGCAGGCCGCCGACGAAGGCGACCCCCTCGCCCTTGAAATCTGGCGCGAAACCGGCAGCTACCTCGGGCGCGGCCTGGCCGACATCTGTCTTGTGCTCAATCCTGACGCGATAGTGCTCACGGGCGGCGTTTCGATGGCGCACAAGCATTTCATGCCCGCCATAGTGGAGGCGTTCTCGCTGCGGCAGATAACCACCCCGTTCAAGCATGTGAAAGTGGTGGCGGCCCACACCTCCAACCTCGGCAGCATAGGCGCCGCGCTGCTGGCTCTGGAATCCGCGAAAACCGCAAAGTAGAATGAAACGGGCCGCCCTGTCGCTTGTCATTACGCTGGCTTCGGCGGCCTGCGTTTTCGCGCGCGAGCTGCCGCCGGTGTCGGGTGCGCGCGTGGAGTATGAAGCCGACACGGCGTCTTATGACCGTTCGTCCGGCACATTCCTTCTGGACGGACATGTCGTGATAACCGAGCGCGACCGGCCCGGCAAACTGCCCGACCGCAGGCTGCGCGGCGAAACTTTCAGCATAACCCCTTCCAGCGGCGTGATAGTCTCCACCGGCGCGGTGCTGGTGGAGGAGGGCGGCAGCGCCATGTTCGGTTCCCGCGGCAGGTTCAACTGGCATAACAGGGAGGGCGAGCTCGACAGCGTCAACGCCACCATAGGCAGCTGGCGCATACCTTACGCAAGGCACGCCGAAGTGGTCGGGGACAAAAACATATTCACCTCGGTAACCGCCACCAGCTGCGATGAGCCCAAGCCGGATTATAAATTCAAATTCAGCACGCTTACCGTGGTGCCGGGGGATTACCTGCTGGGCTGGAACGCGCTTTTTTATCTGGGCAAAATTCCGGTGTTTTATTTTCCCGTGGTCTACAAACCGCTGGGCGAGAACAGCACTTTCGTGACCTATCTCGACACGGGCTACGACAACCGCAGCGGCATTTTCGCCAAAACAACTACGGTGTTCCGGCGCAGCCGCCCGCTGCTTGCGAAGTTGTATCTCGACTATTTCGGCAAACTGAGCTGGGGCACCGGCGGAGAAATAGGCTATAACAAGCCCGATTCCGTGCGCAGCGACCTCACTTTCTACCGCATCCACGAGCCGGGCGCGGACCAGGACCGCTGGGGCGCGGCGGGCGGCTGGTGGTACAAGCTCAAAGACGAAATGACCTGCCCCGGCTGCAACGGCGCGATGTATTTCACGCAGGGACAGCTGCGGCTGGTGAGCGACCCGCAGTTCAACAACGATTTTTTCCGCTCCAATCCCTACTCCGTCAGCAACGACCGCAACGCCAGCGCGGCGTTCGTGCGCCAGACGACTTTTGCAACGGAACGCCTCAGCTATATCCGCAACTGGCAGGCAAACGCCGACAAGACGAAATTTTTAGAGACGCTGCAATCGCGTCCGCGCTTCGATTTCCAGACAGCGCCGCTTTCGGGGCCGCTGCCGTTTCTGAACACGTTCACCGCTTCGTACGACAGTTCGCGCACGAACACGACCGACTTTTATCTCCAGACCGCCAACGCGCGCTGGACAGCGCAGAAATCAATTCCCATAGCCCGCAGGATAAGCCTGTTCACCTCGACGTTTTACGACCAGACCGTGCTTATCTCGCCGCAGTCCGGCGACGGCGGCTACCAGAATAATCAGGCCACCGGGCGCTACGGCGCCGGGGCGAACCTGCGCCGGAGCGTGCTGGGCGGCTATTTCGACCTGGGCTACGCCTATACCCGCCGCCTTAAAACCAACACGTGGTCCGTTGACGCCCAGGCCGCCGACACGGGCGAGGAATCCAACCTCGCTTCCCTGCGCTATTATTACCGGCCGACAACCGCGGTTTATTTCCAGATGTCGTCGGCTTACGATTTGCGTAACAGCCAGTCGCTGCGATGGGCGGTTGACGACCGGCTCCAACCGGTGCTGGCGGAAACCGGCTGGCAGATGTCGCGCTCCATCTATATGTTTGCGCGGGATGTTTATAAAGAAGGCGCGGGGAATCAGGCCTTCGTCACGCAAATGGATTTTGGCCTGCCGCTGGGCAACAGCACTTCGCTTGGTCTGTCAAACTATGCTTCAAATCCCGACGTGTATATGCTCAACCAGTCCGTCAGCTGGTACCCCAAAAACGCAAGCTGGCATCTGGACGCGGGCCTGAACTGGGCGGTATTCACGCGAGGCAGTCTGGGAAACGTCAGAACTATGGCCGTGGCGGCCAAAACGCTGACGATATACAAGGATTTTCACGATTTCCACACCGAGGTCAATTTCCAGATCCGCCCCGGCGTGAAGACCGCTTCCATAAAGCTGAACCTGCTTTTCAATCCGACCGGCAAGCGCGTCATCAGCCCGGAGGAAGATGAAAAATTCTGGCGTCCCTGGCAAAAACCCGGCGACCCGAGGGGTTGACCCGGATTGTGCAATAGAGTAGCGGGATTCGACGGCGGCTCCTGACTTGTGCTTTGGGACACCCGCGCTAATTATGGATGGTATTGTATAGCAACTGCTGTTCTTCATCCAGATTCAACAGCTTGCGTTTTTTCTCGGCGGAGCCGGGCGGACTGTAGTTTA
>Ga0074195_1001322_pt1 | contig 35776 bp, 29 predicted proteins | sample EPASupsiteHSE623_FD_64525 | JGI IMG/M metagenome (GOLD analysis project Ga0074195, IMG submission 64525) | Bioremediated contaminated groundwater from EPA Superfund site, New Mexico - Sample HSE6-23 | ecosystem: Environmental > Aquatic > Deep subsurface > Groundwater > Contaminated ... | reverse complement strand
CCCGGCGAAGCGCCCTATACCTTAATAGATTATTTTCCTAAAGACTTTTTGATGGTTATTGACGAGTCGCACGTAACCGTTCCTCAACTCAACGGAATGTTCAACGGCGACCACTCCCGAAAAAAATCTTTAGTCGATAACGGTTTTCGCTTGCCCAGCGCCTTCGACAACCGTCCATTAAAATTCGAGGAGTTCCAGCAAAAAATCAATCAGGTAATTTTTACTTCCGCCACTCCTGGCAGTTATGAAAAAAGTTCTTCCAGTCAAATCGTCGAACAAATTATCCGCCCCACCGGACTTATTGATCCTGAATTGGATGTAAGACCGGCCAAAACTCAAGTGAAGGATGTGATTGCGGAAATTGCAACCACCGTTAAAAAAAAGAATAGGGTACTTGTTACTACGCTTACTAAAAAAATGGCGGAAGATCTTTCAGAGTATCTGCGGGAAAGTAAAATTAAAGCAAAATATTTGCACTCGGGCGTGGACACAATTTCGCGGATAAAAATTCTTGAGGAATTGAGACGCGGAACTTTTGATGTTCTGGTAGGAGTAAATCTTTTGCGAGAAGGCTTAGACTTGCCAGAAGTTACCTTAGTTGCTATACTCGACGCTGACAAAGAAGGGTTCCTTCGCAGCGAAACCTCGCTGATTCAAACCATCGGCCGCGCAGCCAGAAATGTTTTAGGAAAAGTAATTCTTTATGCCGACAGCATTACAGGCTCAATGGAAAGAGCAATTCGAGAAACCAACCGCCGGCGAAAACTGCAAATTAATTTCAATAAAAAACACGGAATAACTCCCAAAACAATCCGCAAAAAAATCGAATCGATTATCGACCACGAATTAAAACCGGAGGTCACTCGCGACTTTTCGGCATTAGAAAGTCTGGAAGACATCGCCGGCTACATTAAACAGCGGGAGAAAGAAATGAAAGACGCCTCCCGCAATTTGGAGTTTGAAAAAGCAGCCGTGATTCGGGACGAAATAGGAGAATTGAGGAAAATACAACTCAAATAATTTTTCATTTGTCATTTTACATTTTTCATTAATTTCGCATTGTTCATTTTTCATTTAAAATCAATTCTCAATGACAAATGATTAAATGATAAATTAATGTTAAATGACAAATGCTAAATGTAAAATAGCCCATCATAAAAGATAACTATGGATTCTATCATCATCAAGGGTGCGCGCGAACATAATTTAAAAAACCTCGATCTCGTTTTGCCCCGAGATAAGTTTGTTGTTTTTACCGGCATCAGCGGATCAGGAAAATCTACCTTGGCTTTCGACACAATTTTTGCCGAAGGACAGCGGCGGTATTTGGAAAGTTTATCCAGCTACGCCCGTCAGTTCCTAGGCCAAATGGATAAACCGGACGTTGATTATATCGAGGGTTTGAGTCCAGCCATTTCGATCGACCAAAAATCTGCTTCCCATAATCCCCGTTCGACCGTGGGAACGGTCACGGAAATTCATGATTATTTGAGATTGTTGTACGCTAAAATCGGAATTGCGCATTGCCCGATTTGCGGTCGGGAAATTGCCCGGCTCTCCGTGGATGAAATCATGGAAAGAATTTTGGATATCGGTTCGGGTAGAGACTCGGGTAGGAACATAGCGCGCTATGTTCCTACGGAAATTGAAATTATTTCCCCGATAGTCAGAGCCAGAAAAGGGGAGTATTCAAGTTTATTGGAAGATATGTTCAAAAGAGGATTTTCCTATGCCTACGTAGATGGTAAAAAAACAGACTTAACAAGCAGAGCGCAACGGGAAAAAGTAAAGCTGGCCCGTTACAAGAAACATGACATCGATATTCTGATTGATACGGTAAAGATCACGGACGAAAATTTTTCGCGAATTTTTGAAGGGGTGGAGAATGCCTTAAAGTTGTCGGGCGGAATCGTCAAGGTTAAATGTATGGGTCCCCGCCTACGCGGGGATGACGATTTTGATAATTCAGTCGCTAAAGCGACTGAAACAAAATCTGTCATTTTTAACCAAAATTTTTCCTGTCCCGTTCACGAAGTAGAATTTCCCGAACTCGAGCCGCGGCTTTTTTCTTTCAACAGTCCTTACGGCGCTTGTCCAACTTGCGAAGGCTTGGGCGTAAACAAAGAGGTCGACCCTGAACTGGTTATTCCGGATCAAAGTAAAACAATCGCCGAAGGAGGCATCATGCCCTGGAGCTATAAAAAGAATAACTTTCAAGGAAGGGTTTTAAGCGCGGTTACAAATTACTATCACATCCCAGAAAACGGTCGGATATCCGACCTGCCGGACTACCAAAAAGAAATTCTTATTAACGGTGAAAAACCGGCCGCAGAAATTCCCGTGAAAATCCATTCCAAAACCGGTTCCGTTTGGAAATTCAACGTCGCTTGGAAGGGAATAGTCGGATACCTAGAGGAACGTTATTTTAAAACTCAATCGGACGCAGTACGGGAAGATATTGAAAAATACATGTCCAATAAAGCTTGCTCGACCTGTCACGGCTCAAGATATAAACCCGAGGTCTTACTGGTAACCATTGGTAATAAAAATATTTACGAATTATCCAGCGCCAGCGTTGGCGAAACGTTAAAGTTTTTAAACAAACTGGAATTGACTCCTAGAGAACAGTTGATTGGAAAAAGAATTTTAAAAGAGATTCAAAACCGTTTAGGTTTTCTGGATGATGTCGGCTTGGGATATCTGACCTTATCCAGAAGCGCCAGCACTTTGGCCGGCGGGGAAGTGCAACGTATTCGTCTGGCATCGCAAATCGGATCCCAGCTGGTCGGAGTTTTATATATTCTCGACGAACCTTCTATTGGTTTGCACGCCCGCGACAACGAAAAACTGCTCGGCACTTTGCTCAAATTGAAAGGTATCGGAAATTCATTAATCGTAATCGAACATGACGAGGAGACTATTCGCGCCGCCGATTACATTGTGGATATCGGTCCGGGAGCAGGGAGGTTGGGCGGAGAAATTGTCGCGCAAGGAACACTCGCGGAAATTTTAAAAAACAAAAAATCCCTCACTGCCAAATATTTAAATAAAGAACTAAAGATTGAAATTCCCACCGCCAGAAGACCGCTCAAAAATAAAAAAATAATCACGGTAAAAGGAGCCTCCGAGCATAACTTAAAAAATATTACAGTGAGTTTCCCCTTGAAAGTTTTTACTTGTGTCACAGGAGTAAGCGGCAGCGGCAAGTCCACTTTGGTAGAAGATATTTTGTACAAATCCTTGTCCGCAAAGATTATGCGTTCTTTGCAAAAACCAGGACGCAATCAAGGAATAATCGGCACGGAGAATTTAAGAAAAGTAATTATGATCGACCAGTCGCCGATCGGCCGAACTCCCAGATCAAACCCTGCCACTTATACCGGTTTGTTTACGCCGGTACGAAAAATATTTTCTATGTCGCGGGAAGCCCGGATGCGCGGTTACAGTCCCGGAAGATTTTCTTTCAATGTCGCTGGCGGACGCTGTGAAAATTGCCGAGGCGAAGGATTTTTGAAAGTCGAAATGCAGTTTATGCCGGACGTTTATCTTCCTTGTGATGTCTGTAAAGGCAAGCGTTACAACAGCGAAACTCTACAAGTAAAATATAAAGGAAAAAATATTGCGGAAGTTTTGGCTATGACAGTAAGCGAAGCTAAAGACTTTTTTGAAAATTTTCCTCAAGTACATGAGCCATTGAAAGTGCTGGAAGAGGTTGGGCTGGGTTACATTAATTTAGGCCAAGCCGCCACCACGCTTTCGGGCGGGGAAGCGCAAAGAATAAAATTAGCTTCGGAACTCTCCCGGCCAAGAAGCGTAGATACATTGTATATACTAGACGAGCCGACTACCGGTTTGCATTTCGACGATATTAAAAAATTATTAGCGGTTTTAAATAGGCTGGTAGATGCCGGCAACACCGTCATAGTAATCGAACACAATTTAGACGTGGTTAAAACGGCAGATTATATTGTCGACCTCGGCCCCGAAGGCGGGGAAGGGGGCGGGCGCGTTATCGCCGCCGGCACCCCGGAAGATATTATTCGCTACGATGAAAGTTACACAGGGCAGTTTCTCCACGATATTCTGAAAAAATAAAATTGCCTCAGTAATATTATCACTAAACATTACCGTGTAGTCTCTTGTCATCCCCGCGTAGGCGGGGATCCAGGAGAATTGTATTATTAGTTCTAAAATTATTAGACATAAATATTTGGCTGGTTTATAAAACTCTAATTTATTAGAGTATTTTTATGTATAAAAAAACCTACTACACTTATATTTTAGCTGGTAAAAGAAATGGTACTTTGTATATTGGAGTTACAAACAATTTGGAAAGAAGAATGTATGAACACAAAAATGGAACAGTGGAAGGATTCACAAAAAAATATGGAATAAAGAAATTAGTTTATTATGAAGAAACCGATGATATTTCTATTGCAATAACAAGAGAAAAACAATTAAAAAAATGGAATAGAAATTGGAAAAGAAGATTGATAGAAAAAGAAAATCCTTGCTGGGATGATTTATCAAGAGAGTGGTATTAATATCTATTAATATAAACCTGGATTCCCGCCTACGCGGGAATGACAAAAACCAAAATTAATTAAAAGTTGCCAAAACAAAAAGCGGTTTGTCTCTTACGAAACAAAACCGCCTTAGCAAGATATAAAACGCTCAATATGGTTCGACTTACTCCTCCAGTTCGATGATTTCGTCGATAGAGCGGACCCTGAGAACGCCTTTGCCCTTGTAGATTGTCCGATCGGTTCGCTTGTCTGGGTCTTTTTCATCGTAGTCGACATATAAACTCATTTGAGAACTTTCGGGAGCACCCGTTTCCACTACAAAACCTTTTCTGAAATCGAACTGCTGTAAAGAATAGGTACCGGGTTTCTCAAGAGCAATCCACACTCTGAGCATTCCAGTCTTTAGCTTTACCCAGGCTTTCGCAACCCCATGACCAATTTCCATCATGGCTCACTCCTCCTTTCGCCATTGTGTTTAAGTGCTTTTTGTGCTAGAACATTACTAAATATCACGCTAGAATGGAAAAGTAAAGCAGAATTTTCCCCTCCTCAGTTGAGGAGGGGATTAAGGGGAGGTTGGTATTTTGTTTAATCAACCCCTCCCGAGACCTCCCCTCATCTGAGGGAAGGAAAATTCCTAAACTCATAGATGACAAAAAATCTCAAAAAATCCATCTCCGCTCTCCCTAAATCACCCGGCGTTTATAAATTTTATGATGCCGGAAACAAGCTTATTTACATAGGAAAAGCCACGTCTTTACGCGATCGGGTGCGGTCGTATTTTACCGGAGCTCATGATACCAAAACCGAAGTTTTGGTTTCGCAAATCAAAAAAATTAAATTTGAGAAAACCGAAACTGTCCTTGAAGCCCTAATTTTGGAATCGAATTTAATCAAAAAAAACCAGCCGAAGTATAATATTAATGCTAAAGATGATAAAAGTTTCTCTTATTTTTTGATAACAAAAAATGAAGATTTTTCGAGAGTTTTAATTGCCCGAAAAACTGATCTCGTAACATATTCCGCCAAGAAAATTTATGGTCCTTACACTTCCAAGAGCCAGATGGAAACTGCTTTAAAGATCATCAGAAAAATTTTTCCTTTCCATTCCCACAAGCAACCGACGGAAAAAGGTTGTTTGGATTTTCAATTAGGAAGATGCCCTGGTCCTTACACTGGAAATATCTCCAAAAAAGATTATCAAAGAAACATTCGGGGAATCGAAATGATTCTTTCCGGCAAAAAAAAATCTTTGATCAAAAAACTGGAAAAAGAAATGAAAGCTTTCTCTCAAAAACATGAGTTTGAAAAAGCCGCCGACTCACGTAATAAGATTTTTGCCTTACAGCACATTCGAGACGTAGCATTGATATCTAATGAAGAATTAAGAATCACGAATCAAGAATCAAGAGTGGGCCTGCGAATAGAAGGGTACGACATTTCCAATGTCGGAGGAGATTACGCGGTAGGGTCAATGATTGTTTTCAAGGACAAGAAACCGGATAAATCCCAGTACCGCAAGTTCAAAATAAAAACCGTGGAAGGAATAAACGATATAGAAATGATAAGAGAAGTGTTAACTCGAAGGCTTAAAAATGACTGGCCGAAGCCTGATCTAATTTTGATCGACGGCGGCAAGGGGCATCTCAATGTCGCAGAAAAAATATTAAATGAATTCAAGCTGGAAATCCCCATAGTCGCAATCGCCAAAGGTCCTACTCGTAAAAAACTGGATCTGTATTACACCAAAAACTCCCATAAACACTTTGAAATAATTTCTGACCTAGTGCTACTCGAAAAAATCCGCAACGAAGCCCACCGGTTCGCAATCACGTATCACCGGAAGCTGCGGAGGAAAAACTGGCTGGCTAAAGGTACAGAGTGACAAAGAACAAAGTAAAAATAAATAGCAAAAGGCAAAGTACAAAATTACAAATAAACTCCAATCATCCGCATGTCGTCCTAAACCATGGCATCGTCGCCACGACATGTTTGTTTCAGGATTTATAAATAGATGCCGAAACAAGTTTGGCATGACAGCTTTTTCTTTTTGTTCTGCACTTTTATCTTTGCGCTCTATTTTTACTTTGCGCTTTCGCACTTTGTTCTTTCGACATGGTATTTTCTCAAGCAATATTTCAATGTTAAATTATAAACAGTTTAACTAGACACTTAAACGTACCAAAAAACACCTATGTTTTTCCGTCTTTACCCCCTGCTAGCAACAATTATTTTTATCGGACTGATTTTCTTCACTTTGTTTTATTTTTCCTATTCTTTTGTATGGTGGGTATTTGGAGTCGGGGCAGTGGGTATTTTTATCCTTGTTCGTCTTTCCGTTGGCCGGCTCACCAGTACGATCCTGCCGGCATTACTTATTCTCGGGAGCCTGCCGACAATTTCCTTGATGGCCAGCGTTAATATTCGCTATTTTGTTATCACGGTTTTGTCAGTCGCTCTTTACCTGCAACTTCTGGCAAAAAACCGCATTAAAGATAACCCGGCCGACAAGATTGCTCTCGCCCTTCTAAGCGGAATAAACTTTTTGGTATTTTTTGTTTGGGCCAATTTGATTTTTGCCAGCCTTATCAGTTTTTCCGACATTGTTTATCCAACTTGGCTGATGCTCCTTATTACTGCCTTAATAAGCTTTATTGTAGCTAAAGATACTTTTGAGAATACTCTTTATCTAAAAATTAAGTCGGGCGAATTGCGAAAAAACGATATTAATGTTGGCTCTTTAATAACTGCTATTGCGACAAGCGAAGCGGCCTGGGCTTTGATATTTTATCCTTTCCGCTATCGTTCGACCGCGGTAATTCTTTTTTCCGCCTTCTATCTGGTTTTCACTTCAACCCAATTCTTCTTGACAAAAGAAGAGAAAGGTAGGAAGCTGGCAAAAGATATTATTATAGTGGTGGTAGCGGTAGCCATTATTCTTTTAACGAGCAAGTGGAGATATTATTAAGATATCTCATGTTTCAAGTTTCATATTTCATATATATTTCAAGGGTCATATCTCAATGAAACTTGAAAAATGAAATATACATGAAACCTGAAATATGATAATTGAAATATTATAAAATGGATATCAATACCCTTCGTCACTCATTAAGCCACGTTCTCGCTCTCGCAGTTAAGCGCCTCTACGGCGACCGTGTTAAATTCGGCACCGGTCCGGCCACGGAAAATGGTTTTTTCTATGATTTTGAGTTTTCGAAACCTTTGCCTATTTCCGAGCTCCCAAAAATCCAAGAAGAAATGGAAAAAATCGTAAAAGAAAACCTGTCTTTTCGCAAGAAAGCAATGTCTTTAAAAGAGTCTAAAGAATTTTTTAAAGCTGAAAGACAGCCTTACAAGTTGGAAATATTGAGTGAAGTTAAAGATTCAGGTGTCGCTCACTACCAACTCGGAAAGTTTGAAGACCTCTGCAAGGGTCCGCATATCAAAAATACCGGCGAGATAAAAATAGGCGGGTTTCAGTTGGAGAGAATTGCCGGCGCTTATTGGCAGGCGGACGAGAAAAACAAGATGCTTACTCGCATCTACGGCTTGGCTTTCACCGACAAAAAAGCTTTGAAAAAATATCTGGCGTTGCGCGAAGAAGCTAAAAAACGCGACCATAAAAAGCTTGGCAAAGAATTAGATTTGTTCAGCTTCCACGAAGAAGCTCCAGGCTCTCCTTACTGGCATCCAAAAGGCATGATTCTCTGGAATGAATTGGAAAAGTTTGGCAAAGAAATTCGCAAAGAATACGGTTATCAAGAAATTCAAACCCCTCAGCTAGCCAAAAACAAGCTTTGGATCACCTCGGGCCATTGGGACCACTACCGCGACAGTATGTTCTATTTCGATTTTGAAGACGAAACATACTGCCTGAAACCGATGGATTGTCCCTTTAATATCCAAATTTATCAGACCCGACCGCGATCTTACAGAGAGTTTCCTGTCCGCTATACAGAAATCGGCCGAGTAATGCGCAACGAAAAGTCAGGGGAACTGAACGGATTATTCCGAGTAAGATCAATTTCTCAAGACGACGCTCATATTTTTTTGCGAGAAGACCAAGTTGAGGCGGAAATAATCATTCTTATTAAAATGATTAAGAAATACTTTTCTACTTTTAAAATAGAGCCGGTATTTTATCTCTCCACCAGACCGGACGACTTTATGGGTGAAATAAAAACCTGGGACAAGGCAGAAAAAAACCTAATGAGCGCCCTCAAAAAGGAGAAGATAAAATATGAAATAAAAGAAAAAGACGGCGCTTTCTACGGTCCCAAGATTGACTTGGATATTAAAGATTCGATGGATAGAAAATGGCAACTAGCCACCTTGCAACTCGATTTCCAGCTTCCGCAAAGATTCAACCTCGAATACACGGACAAAGATGGCAAAAAGAAAACTCCCGTAATGGTACACGCCGCAATTTTCGGATCCTTGGAAAGATTTATTGGAATCTTAACCGAACATTGCATTGGAGCATTTCCTTTGTGGCTTGCACCGGTACAGGTAAAAATTCTCTCAGTTGGGGATAAACATATTAAGTTTTGCCAAAAGTTGGCCCAAGAATTCCGAGAAAATAATATCAGGGTAGAAATTGACGAAGAAAATGAAACGGTCGGCAAAAAAATCCGGCAGGCGATCGGCGAAAAAATTCCTTACCTTTTAGTTATCGGGGATAAAGAAATTAAATCAGGGAAACTCGCCGTAAGGGATAGGGAATCGCAAAAGACACAGGAAATCGCAAAGAAAAAATTTATTGAGGATATTAAAAAGAAGATAGAGAATAGAAAATAGAATTAAGAAATCTGAAAATTTTATGTCTAAACGTAGCAATAATAAAACCAGATATATCTTCGTCACCGGCGGAGTTATGTCGGGAGTAGGGAAGGGCGTAGCCTCTTCTTCAATTGCCGCCATCCTGCAGGCTCGGGGTTATAAAGTTACCTCGATAAAAGTAGATCCTTATGTGAATGTTGACGCCGGCACTATGAATCCCACCGAACACGGCGAAGTATTCGTCTTGTCCGACGGCATGGAGTGCGACCAGGATATGGGAAATTATGAACGTTTTACCGAAAACGAACTGAGCCAGCACAACTACATGACCACCGGAAGCGTTTACAAGAGAGTGATAGAAAAAGAACGCAATATGCATTATAAAGGCAAGTGTGTTGAAGTGGTGCCACATATTCCCTACGAAGTGATCCGGCGCATCAAAAAAGCCGCGATTCACAATAAAGCCGATATAGTGGTTATTGAAATCGGCGGTACCGTCGGCGAATACCAGAATATCTTATTTTTGGAAGCCGGCCGAATGATGAAGCTCGATCTTAACGGACACGTCTTATTTGTAATGGTCAGTTATCTACCCGTACCGGCTAAAATCGGAGAGATGAAGACCAAACCCACTCAATACGCCGTTCGATCGCTTAACTCCGCAGGAATTCAACCGGATATTATTATTGCCCGATCAGCCGTTCCTCTTGACAACAAACGCAAAGAAAAAGTTTCTGTCTTCTGTAATGTCCGTAAAAAAGATGTGATTTCCGCCCCTGATATCGATTCGATTTATGAAGTGCCGCTTAATTTCGAAAAGGAAGATTTGAGCAACAATATTCTCCAAAAACTTGGATTAAAACCCCGCAAAAAAGAATTTAAAAAATGGGAAAAACTTTCCAAAATAATTAGATCCGACAGAAAGCCGGTAAAAATCGGGGTGGTGGGGAAGTACTTCGCTACGGGCAGTTTTGTTTTGAGCGATGTCTATATTTCCGTTATCGAATCGTTAAAACACGCTTCTTTCAGCGCTGGAGTTGAATTGGATTTGGAATGGATCGATTCCGAGGCTTTTGAAAAAGATGAGAAAGAACTGCAAAAACTTAAAAAATACGCCGGAATCGTTGTTCCTGGCGGATTTGGCAGCCGGGGAGTGGAAGGGATTATTAAAGCCATTGAATTCGCGAGAAAGAATAAAATACCTTACTTAGGTTTATGCTATGGAATGCAATTAGCCGTAATTGAATTTGCCAGAAATGTCGCGGACTTAAAAAATGCCCATACCACTGAAGTTAATCCCAGGACTCCTTATCCGGTCATAGACATCCTGCCAGAGCAAAAGGATTTGCTTAGTAAAAATCAATACGGCGGTACTATGCGCTTAGGAAGCTATCCGGCAAATATAAAACCCGGTACTCTGGTAAAAAAACTTTACGGCAAAAGTCACATCAGCGAACGCCATCGCCATCGTTATGAAGTCAATCCCAAATATATTAAGCGCTTGGAAAAAGCCGGTATAATATTTTCCGCGATTTCGCCCGACCGGCGCTTAATGGAAACTATCGAACTACCCGAAAACTTGCATCCTTTTTTCGCGGCTTCCCAATTCCATCCTGAATTTCAATCGAACCCCTTTAAGCCCCATCCTTTATTCTTTGGTTTTATTAAAGCCGCCAGCCACAGAAAATAAATGTTTATTAAAGAACCTTTATATAGTTATCAGTTGCTTTCATGCCTTTATACCAATACAGTGCGCGTGATGAACAAGGAAAAAAGATTGACGGAATGATGCCTGCCCAAAACAAGGCAGAGCTGGCACACACCTTAAAAAACCAAGGGATGCTTTTAGTTTTTGCCATGGCAAAAAAAGAAAAAAGCGAGCAGAAATGGCAGGGAATCGCCATCTGGAAACGAGTATCTCTTACGGAAAAAATGATGTTCATCAAACATATGGCAGTTATGGTAAAAGCGGGCATGCCGATCCCGAGAATTCTTGACATTCTGGCCCTGCAAACAAATTCAAGATATTTTAAAGAAGTTTTAAACAGTATTAAAGAAGAAATTAAATCCGGAAAAAGTTTAGCCGACAGTATGGAGAAATATCCAAAAGTTTTTCCTCCTTTATTTTCCAGCGCTATCCGCATCGGAGAGATCGGGGGAAATCTAGAGGAGGTGCTCGAACTTTTATCCGTCCAACTCCAAAAAGAGCATGAGATCCGTTCAAAAATAAAAGGGGCGATGATATATCCATCGGTTATCGTCGTCGCAATGGTCATTATTGCTATACTTCTCATGATTTTGGTTGTTCCTAATCTCATAAAAGTTTTTTCCGACATGGAAATCGAACTTCCTTTATCCACTAGGATAATTATCGGGACTAGCAATTTCATGACCAATCATATTATACTGACTTTAGGAATAACCATTGCGATACCTATAGCTTTTCTTATGTTTAAAAGCACAGTTTTTGGAAAGAATTTTCTTCACTTTGTGTATCTTCGCATCCCGGTAGTCGGAGGAATCGTAAAAAAAGTAAACACCGCCCGCTTCGCCCGAACTTTGAGTTCGCTTCTGAAGAGCGGGGTAGCAATTGTAAACGCTTTGGATATAATCGCTAATTCTTTGGATAATATTTATTTCAAACAAGCGCTGAAATTTGCCGGGGAGCACGTGCAAAAGGGTTCTCCGCTCCATGAAGCCATCGATAAATATCCCAACTTGTTTCCTCCGATAGTTACCCAGATGATAAAAGTAGGAGAAGAAACGGGAAGTTCTGAACAAATTATGGCTCAACTCGCCGATTTTTATGAAAAAGAAGTGGATGAGATTACTAAAAATTTGAGTTCCATTATCGAACCGGCTTTGATTATGGTAATCGGTGGCGCTGTCGGATTCTTCGCCATATCTGTCATCCAACCAATGTACACAGTCATGGATTATATGGGATAGTGTAATATTTTTCATTTTTCATTTGCCATTTTTCATTCATTTGTCATTTTTACATTTACCATTTCGGGAATTCTAAATGGAAAATGATTAATGTAAAATGAATGCTAAATGCTAAATGTTCAATGATAAATGAAAATAGCTATCGATGCTCGCTTTATTAATCCCGAAAACAGGGGATTGTCGACATATACCCGAAATTTAGTTTTCGGGCTTGAGAAGATTGATAAGAATAATAAATATCTTATTTTATTGCGTGATAAAGATTATGCGACATTAAGCTTCACTAATCCTAACTTTAAAAAAATACTCGCCGAAGCTCACTGGTACGGAATAAAAGAACAAATCATCATTCCAAAAATTTTAAACGCACTCAAACCAGATCTAACACATTTCCCGCATTTCAACGTCCCCATAATATACAATCGTCCTTTTGTAACTACGATCCATGATTTAATCTTGTTTGCCTTTCCCACTAAAAAAGCGACCACGCTTGGCTCTCTTACTTACGCGATAAAAAACCGGGCCTACCGTGCCACCATAAACCACGCTGTTTCAAAATCAAAAACGATTGTTGCAGTTTCAGAAAGTACATCTCGAGATATTCTACATTTCTTCACGAATGTGAACAAAAGTAGAATTGTTACAATTTACGAAGGAGCAGGAGGTGATGATGATAATGAGATAAATAAATATAAAAATATTTCCGAAATAAATCGTCGTAAGTGGCTTCAGAAAAAGCTTTCTATAAAATTTCCTTTTATCTTTTACATCGGCGGGGCTTACCCCCATAAAAATTTAGAACGGTTAATATTAGGATTTAATGCTACTCAGAAAAAAAGTAGTCGTTCCATTGTCATTCCGAGCACCGCCGAGGAATCCCTTTCGAATTTATCAAAAAGGGATTCCTCGACTCGTCGCAACGACTCGCTCGGGATGACAAATAACAAGAATAATGGTTTAAATTTGGTTATTGCTGGAGGCAATGATTACTTTTTTGACCGTCTAAAGAATCTCGTAAAGAAGAAGGGGATTAAAAATGTTATTTTCCCTGGCTTTATTTCCGACAGAAAAACTTTGGAATTTTTGTACCAAGAAGCTTTATTTTGTATTTTCCCATCGCTTTATGAGGGCTTCGGCCTGCCACCCCTTGAAGCCTTGAAGCGTGAGAAATTGGTGTTGTGCAACAAAGGAACTTGCTTTCCGGAAATACTAGGTGATTCAGCACTATATTTTGATGGAAAATCGGTCGGCGATATAAGCAAAGCAATAAACGATGCAGTTAAAAATCTAGATAAATACAAAAAAGCTTATCAACCCCGCGCTGTAAAAACCCTTCAGAAATACAGCTGGGACAAAATGGCTGAAGAAACCTTGAAATTATACGAAAAAGCAATAAAAAAATAGAAGAATAGAGAAATAGACGAATAAATGTTCGGAAAAACAATTTTCAATGTTATAATTGTCGTAACTCGTAAGCCGTAATTCGTCATCCGAGATAATTATGGAATTGTTTGATTGTGTAATCAGATTATTACGCTTTACGAATTACGATTTACGAATTACGAACTTATGTCTCTTGATTTAATAAAAAAACAAAAAGCCAATATCCAAAAGGAAAAAAAGAAAATCACTGCTAGTGATGTTTTTCAACATCCCTTGGCTTACCAGCCCATTGCCAAGGGCAGGGAAGACGCTACCAAAGAAGAACTCGGTAAAAATAGAAAAAAATCAGCGCTGGACTCTTTTTGCGCCCTGAAAAAGAATGCCGACAAGCCTGTTTGCCGCGGGCTAAAGGATAATCAAACCAACCTGGAAAATTTCAAAATTACTCCGGACAAAGACGCGACCAACTTGTTTTTTTCTAATCTAAAACCGTCTGTTTCGGGAAAAAGAGGCGGCCATGTTTCCGACATTTTTGCCCCCAATAAATCCCAGCTTGGTAGAAAAGCAAAAAAGAAGGATGTGCCACAATTTCGAAGTTCGTTTGTGCCCGAGCAGTCTTATCCCGGCTACAATGGGAAAACTACTTTGATGGTAAAAGTAAATAATAGCCTCCAAAGATATAATAATGGGGAGGAAGTAGAATTAAAAGACCGCCTGGGAGATTTGGAAATGGATTTACCGCATTACGATAAAGGGGATATCTATAGTGCAAAAAATCAAGAAGAAAGTTGCCGAGTTACTGAGTTACCAAGTTACCAAGAAGGACCCGAGCATAGTAAGCCAAGAAACAGCTCGAGAAATCGTAAACCATTCCCTGAGCAAAGCCGAAGGGTCGATAACTCATCAACTTTAAAGAGCAATCCCTACGGCACCACGGTAAAGCTTTCTTTTGTGAAGCCGGACTTTAACGTAAAATTAGCCGTAACCCGAGAGCCCGTTCTGGAAACTGTAATGGTGGAGGAAGAAGAAGAGGAAGACACCAATAACGGAATACCCGATACTCAATATCCAATGCCCAATGAAAGTTTCAATGAAATACCAAATTACAAAGCCGAGCCTCAAAATATAGGACGAATCCCAGCGAGAGCTCAAAATAACGAATTTTATGATCATCCTGCGCCAATCCAAGAAATATCTTCCCAAAGATCTGTTGTTGCCGACTTAAAAGATAGGTCTGGCAGAAATGTTCCAATTAAAATAGACGAGCCCGCCTTCCTGCCTACAAGCCAGGCAGGCGCTAGGGCTATGGCAGACGAAGAAGAGGAGGAAGTAATGTCATTTACAAGAGACTACCGGCCTGCCACGGACTATTATACCCCATCGCTTGTAACAAAAAGTAATATAGAAACAAATCGTAGTAGTACGTTTCTGCCGAAAGTAAAAAAAATCTGGAACCAAATAAAAATAAATACTTTCACCCCCAAAGAGCCAGCTAAAATTAATTTCCAATACCACAGCGGTAAACCCGCCTGGCTCGCCTCGCCAGAGAATTCGGAGGAGCGCAGGCCGACAGGGAAAGAATACGAACCTGCGGAAACAACTTTTACTCCGCTCAAAAAACAAGTTGCAAAAGAAACAAATCGCCCTTCCTGGAAACAAAAAATCTTTACTCGACAAGAGGAGAGGGTCATTGAAAACTCCCTCAGCTACACTCGTGGCTTTAAACATAAATTATTCGGATTCCGTACGGAAAACGCCAAACGATCTGCGACAATACTGGCCGTCGGGATCATAGTAGCCTTAATGATACCGATAGGAGCGTATGTTCAAAAAATAATTGAAGCGAAAAATAGCATAGAATCAAAGAGCGACAAGGCGCTCAATGAAGTGCAATCGGCAAAATCAGCCATGCTTTCGGCAAAGCCTGAAGAAGCCCGCAAAAATTTTGAAACCGCTTACCAGGACTTTCTGTCGGCCAGCGATTCTTTGGATGAAGTGGGAGGCGGGATGCTAGCGATAATCAAAGTGCTTCCCGGAGGATCAAAAATAGAAAGCGGCCAGAACATTTTGGAAGCGGGCAAACACCTTACCTCTGCCGGACAAATAATATCCGAAGCTTTTAGTTTATTCTTGGGCGATCAAGGAGCTCTCAAGAAAAATTTTATTTCGACCGACAATTTATCCAGTCTTAAAGAAGCCACTTCTTTTGCCCCTTTAGAGCGTCGAGACAAAGCCCAAACTCTTACTGAAGCAATAATTATGTTTCAAGAAAAGTTGGAAAAAGCCAAAGAAGAACTGGCCCAAGCAAATGATTCGTTGGGCAAAGTAGATATCGACGATGTTCCGGAAAACAAAAGAGAGTCTTTTCAAAAATTAAAGAACCAGTTGCCCGGAGCGGTTAACAGTATTAATTCTTTTTCTAATTATTCCAACGTTATCTTAAATGTTTTAGGGCATAACCAATCGAAACAATATCTTTTTCTTTTTGAAAACAATGATGAATTACGCGCTACAGGGGGATTTATCGGCACTTATGGAATTATGAAAATTGAAGAAGGAAATATATCCCATTTGGCCATAGACGGTATTTATAATCCTGACGGACAGTTAAAAGAAAGAGTGATTCCTCCTAAACCCATCCAAAAAATGAGCGCCACCTGGTCAATGCACGACGCCAATTGGTGGCCTGATTTTCCCAAAAGCGCCGAAAAGATTGCTTGGTTCTATGAGAAAACCGGAGGTCCTTCCGTTGACGGAGTTTTTGCCCTGACCCCTAAAATCATGGAAGACTTTTTGAAAATTACCGGACCGATAAACCACGAAAAATACGGGGTAACGATAAATTCGGACAACTTCGTCGAACTAACCCAATACAAAGTTGAGAAGGACTATGATAAACAGCTCAACCGGCCGAAACAAATTTTGGCCGATCTCGCCCCGCTAGTTCTTGAAAAAATCATGAGCGCTCCGCCGGAAAAATGGATCGATGTTTTGGGTGTTTTTTCCGAAAATCTTGAACGACGGGAAATCCAAGCTTACTTTTTCGATAGCGACGTACAAAAGAAAATTTCCGACCTCGGCTGGTCCGGAGAAATTCTAAACACCCCGAAAGATTACCTATCGGTGGTAAACACGAATATAAGCGGATTGAAAACTGACAAAGTTATCGAGCAAAACATAGATCACCAAACAGAAATAAAACCGGACGGATCGATAGTCGACACAGTAATCGTAACCCGTTCCCACAAAGGAGGTAAAGAAAAATATGATTGGTACAACGCGGTAAATTCCAACTGGATGAGGATATATGTTCCTAAAGGAAGCGAACTTCTTCACGCTGAAGGCTATACCAGAGAAGTAGATTCGCCTCCGGTGGACTACAGCAAACTGGGCTTTATTGAGGATGAAATGGTAGTCAACGAAGAAAGCAGCACTAATACTGATCCCTACACCGGCACCCGGGTTTACGAAGATTCCGATAAAACCGTATTTGCCAACTGGACATACGTTTCACCGGGGGAGACGCTTACGGTTAAATATTCTTATTTACTGCCCTTTAAACTGCGCTTTGACGATCTTAAAAAACCGGCCGACACTTACAGCCTATTAGTCCAGAAACAAGCGGGGGATGAAAATTCTTCCTTGGCTTCCAAGGTTATCGGCTTGGATGCTTTTGACTCGATCTATCACTATCCCAACACTCTTCCACTGCCGGATTGGAGAATTGACGAGAAATTTTTAAAGGATGTTTTTGCGGGAGTAGTGCTAGTACCGAAAGGAACGAAAATAGAATAGATAAAATTTTTAATTTGAAGTTTGAAATTTGAAGTGAATTTGAATTTATTAAATTTAAAATTTGTTTATTTAAAATTCAATTCAAATTGAAAATTTAAAATTTCAAATTAGTCTTCATGACTCCTATAAGCCGAAAATTAACTTTTTTTGAAAACATCGCCAAAACCCTCACGAGGGCGGCTTTTCTTGTCGCTATTTTTACTCTTATAGCCAGTTTGTTGGGAATGATCCGCGACCGCATGTTAGCCGGATATTTTGGCGCAGGAATGGAACTTGATTCTTACTATGCCGCTTTCCGTATTCCGGATTTTTTTTACAACACCCTTTTAGTAGGCCTCACTTCTTCAGCTTTTTTACCCGTTCTTACCCGATATCTTCATAAGCCTGGAAAAGAAGCGGACAAACCCGGCAGCGGGGAAGTCTCAGAATTATTTTCTTTCCCCAAAGAAGCTCAGGAATTCATTAACAGTTTAATTTCTATTTTAGCGATCGGCCTCTTTTTTATCACTTTAATCTTGTGGGTTCTCACTCCTTACCTGTTACGTTGGATTGCTCCCGGTTTTACTGTCGACCAAAGAGAGACGACCGCCGCGCTTACCCGTATTATGCTTCTTTCGCCAGTATTTTTAAGTTTTTCAGGAATGCTTGGAAACGTTTTGAATCTCCGGCGCTATTTCTTCTTCTATTCGTTAGCGCCTGTTGTTTATAATCTCGGCTCCATTTTAGCCATACTCTTTCTTGTACCGATAATGGGCATAATGGGGCTGGCTTGGGGAATCGCCTTGGGTGCGCTGGCGCATTTTTTGGTTCAATTATTTCCCGCGGTTTTTATGGGTTTGCGAGTCAAATGGCTATGGAAGCCGTACCATTCGGGAATTCTAAAAGTATTTAAAATGATGTTGCCTCGAAGCATCCACTTGGGACTGTTGCAATCAAATTTAGTGATAATAACTTTACTTGCCTCAACTCTGCCTGTCGGATCGCTCGCGGTATTCAACTTTGCCAACAACCTTCAAAGCCTGCCTTTGGGAATTTTCGGCGCGTCTTTCGCCATCGCAGCTTTTCCCGCTCTTTCAATCCTGGCGGCCAAAAGAAAAACTAAGGAGTTCAGAAAAGAGTTTTCCAACATTATGTGCCAGATACTTTTCTTTATTATCCCTCTTTCCGTCATTCTGATTATCCTGCGTGCCCAAGTGGTCCGGCTGATTTTGGGAAGCGGTAAGTTCGATTGGGAGGACACCATATTAACTTTCAACGTATTGGGAATTTTAGCGATCAGTCTCTTCGCTCAAAGCTTAAATCTCTTGTTTATCCGAGCTTTTTTCGCGTTGCATGACACCGTAACACCCCTCAAATCAGGCGTTATCGGCGTAATTGTAAATATTTTCGTTGGGGCGGCGGCCGTAAAATATTGGCAGCACTTCGCTCCCTTGTGGGAAAGCGATGCTTACCTTTGGGGGCTTAAGTCGCCGATTATAGGCCTGGCTTTGGCTTATTCGCTTTCCCAAATCGCCATGTTTATCTTCTTATTGGTCGGTCTGTACGGCTATCTTAAGGGAATAGACGTGCCCGCCATTAAAAAATCTTTAGGTAAAATCGCACTGGCGACTTTAATAATGGGAGCAGGCGTCCAATTGATAAAATGGGCTTGGGGAGTGGTTATTCCTTTATCCACTCTGCCTGCAGTGGCCGGGCAAATTTTTGTTTCAGGAATGGCGGGAGTTGCAATTTATCTATTTATCTGTAAAATTTTAAAGAGTAAGGAATTAACATCTCTATACAATGAGTGTCCCAAAATCCTCAAAAGAAAAAAACTTATCCCCGAATAATAAAGAAGAGCTTAACGAATCATGGCTTAAAAGAATAGACTATTGGAAAGTCATCCAAAGGGCAGGGAACTTGTTTTGGGATAACAAAAAAAGACTGATTACTATCGCGATCCTGCTGGTCCTTACTGGAGGCCAGGTGGTTACGTTCAATTCCTCCTTTAGCGGCAATATGGGAGGAGGAGACGGATCGAATTCCGCGCAAGACCAAAGTATCGTCGGCAACGAAGATTGGAGAAACACTCTGGATAAGATTGAGAGTGGAGAAAACCTGAAAATCCAAGCCAGAAACCTGCTGGAAGACAAAGAAAAACTTTATTCCGGCATTGCCATCGCCAGCTTTGCGGTTATTTTCATAATGCTGATTTTAGTAATATTGTTTTTCTTAAACTGCCATTTTCACTTGCTTTTCATCAATACTGTAAAAAATTTGGATCTGGCGGTTAAGAAAAACAAGAGTTCCATAAAACGGGAAATCCGTGGCCGATGGAAAAAACTAGCCTTAATGAGGGTTATTTTCGGATTGATTTATTTGGGTTGTCTCACTTTATTCATGCTTCCTGCGGCTTTCTTCGCCTGGCAAAAATCCTGGGTTTTGGCCATCACGATGGGCGGATTTTCGCTTCTAGCGATTTTTATTGTTTTCATGATGATCAGCTATGTCTTTCGCTACAGCTTGTTCTATTTGGCTCTAGGCAAACTAAGTATCAAAAAATCAGTTGATTGCGGTTACGATGTATTTTCTAAATTTTGGAAAGAGAGCATAATGACCAGCCTGGTTAATTTCGCGCTGGGAATCATTGCGGCTATCGGTTTTATTTCAATTTTTTTCGTTAGCCTGCTTGCTCTTGCGATAATTGCGGCGCTCGTTGGGCTGGTGATTTATCTGGTGGCCGGTATGGCGCACGCGGAAGGGATCGCGATCGGAGTGGGAATAACATTAGTACTCATCCCATTGATTATTATCGGCATCATTCTTGCCGCCGTTTGGCACGGATTCGTAGTGATTTTCTGGTATTTAGTTTTTAGTGAAATCGCCGGATGCAAACTGCCCGAACCGGCGAAAGAAGTAGTTTTAGTCAAAACCAAGAAAAAACCCGCGCCGGTTATTCAAAAAATAAAATAGAATTTCAATCTCAACCCCTCGGTCGCCAGTGGCAATCACTCCCCCTAAGATAAAAAGGCGAGAGATTTAGAATTTTTCCTCCCCTCAGTTGAGGGGAGGTGGCCGTCTTCGGCCGGAGGGGTTGTAATTTCCTGTTGTTTCAAGCCTTTAGCTTGAAACGTTTTACTTTACACTCTATAAATCGTATGATATAAGTAGCAGGTAAAAACATTATTTGGCCCTATCGTCTAGCGGTTAGGACACCGGGTTTTCAGTCCGGTAACCGGGGTTCGATTCCCCGTAGGGCTACTATAAGTCAGCAACAACAAAACAAGAGCTCTTTGCTAGTAGAAAATTATTTAGCATAAAGATAATTTCCTACTAACAATAGGATCGGGCATACTTCTTCAGGAGGTGGCAGTCATGGTTTTAAAGTTGGCGAAATTACGCGAAGGACAAAACATTGAACAAGGAGCAATTTCTCTTGTCAGGCGTCGCATACCAGAAGAATGCAAGGATATTTTGCTTTACCTGCGAGCCGATGAAAACTTCATTGACTCAAAGGAGGAAGGAGGAAAAGATCAGGTAAAATGCTCGGTGATCGCCACGGAAGGCACATCAAAAACCGTAGAACCAGGACAGAGATTCACCGTGTCCTACAAAGACTTTATCGCTGGCACATGGGACGATATCGGATTTTAACATCCGAGTTTTCCTTTACACTGGGAAGGGCAACCATTCATTTGGCTGCCTTTTTATTTTTTGTCCGGCAACACTTCCCAAATCACTTCAAAAAAACTTTTTTGGGTAATGTGGATTTTTTGGCTTTCGATAATGATAGCAATTTCTTCGTCATATGAGACCAAACCTACTTTGTTATCCCCATAAACCACCATTTCAATCTCTACTTTAAACTTTTCCGACGGTACAAGCTTGCTTTTGAAAAAATGCTGTTTCTCATCTTGAGCAATGCCTTTTAACTTAGGATTGTCCTGAAAAAGCACTCGAGCCCAGATCTTTTTTTCTTTTCTTTCGGGAATAAAATAATCAACGAAATAATCGCCGTAATTCCAGAATTTTTCGTTGAAAGTGGCAAGCATCTCATTGTCAGGATATCTCAAGACATCTTTAAAAACCGCTTTATAGGCTTCTTTTCCTTCATAAAACTGGATTTTGGGCTTTTTTTCAATCAGGTTGGTAACAGCCAATAGCTCCGGCAACACTTTGTCTAGAGCTTTTTTCTTTTCTTCCAGAATATCGGTCAGTTTTCTGGGGTTCTCCGCGTAACACAACATGACATTGTTGCGGTTGTAACCGCTCATTAATCCCTTTTCTTTTAAGGATTCCACGGCTAAGTAAGTGGTAGTTCTTTTTACGCCCGACTTTTTGGCCAGACGGTAAACGCTGGCCTCGCCCAATTCCAAAGCCGCTGAATATACTTTTGCCTCATTTTCAGTCAGGCCGGCGTTTTTCAGTTCTTTTAAGTGCATAATTTAATAATTTAAATTTTTATTGTCATTGTAAGTCTCTATCCTCTTGTTTAAAATAGGACCAGTTGTTCTTGTCATCCCGAGCGCAGTCGAGGGATCCCTTTCGAATTTTTAAAAAAGAGACCCATTCGACTTCGCTACGCTCCGCTCAGGATGACAATAAAGAAAAGGGGGGGACAGCAGTATAACTGTCATCAAATATGACGACAAAAACACTATATCACATATTGCCGATTCACGCAATATTTAAGCTACTTTATAGCTTAAGGCTAGTCGAACATAAATAAAATAGTCCAAAACTATTGACATATTTTTAAAATATCCTACACTTGCTGGTCAAACTGAAAATGACTTCAGTTAAGACGAGAATCTTAAAATCAGCAAAGAAAGGAAAAGGAAATGAATGCAAGATTAAAAATGGTTCGTAATCAATGGGGGGACAAGATTGTGGCCGAAAAATTAATTGTTGCCTACAGAGACAACAGTCTTTTCAGAAAATATGTTTCGGGAATTTTGGCCAAATTACCGCAAGGAGTAGAAGTTGAGAAAATCGTCTTTCCAGAAGGAACAGAAAAGGAAGAGATAAACAGGAAAATGAAGGAAGTGTTCAATCCGTTTCCCGATAACACCGCGTATCTGAGTGATATGACCTGTAATGAAGCACAGCTTAAGGAATTTGGGATTCCATTGGAAGCATACCAAGAAAGAAACCGTAGAAATTTCATGCAATTTCGGCACCTTGATTCAGCTTTTTCCGAGCTTACAGAAAATCTCTTTGTTAACCTCGAAGCAACCGAGATATTCAAAAAAATCGCGTTTGCTATCATTCAAGAACCCACTAGAGTGTTTTTGGTAGAGAAAAAGATTGACGATCACCCCAGAGGCTTAGCGCCAAATAAGTGGTCGGAGCTTCTAAACGAGCTTTATCCCGCGGCGGAAATTTTCTTTGTGGAAAACCTTTCTGAAGCCCTACAACAATGCAAGGATGACGAGAGAGCATTGATCATAGCCGATAGGCACTGCGGAATTAAGGTAGAAATGAATTATCAATCCATTTCTACATGGCCTTATAAAGCAAGAGTGTTTGTATTGCCTTTCGAGACAGCACTTGGGCATCTTGCCGGCCTTGGGGTTATTGATGAGCCTTTCGATGTGGATAAGCTTTTTGATTTAATCTTCGAAAATATCCGTTTCGTTTAAGTTCTGTTCGACCACCATGAGCAGGGAGATAATTTTAAGGTACAGGCGGGGTTGCAAATGCAATCTCGCCTTTTTTATTTTGTAAGATTATGCGACGCTTCTATTGACAACTCTGTATTAATTAATAACATAGAGTGTTATCCTAAACAGCAACTTAAAAGTCATTATATTGAGAGAAGGGAGTCTCCAAATGGGCAAAGCAGAAGACAGCTTGAGAGAGTTCTTGGCAAAAAAAGAGCCGGTAAGTTTTCGGGCGTGGGTCGATAAATTGGAGGAGATCTACAACGACCGTTCCGGAGAACTGGAAGCACAAAAACTGTGGGACTTTTTCCTTCTGCGGGGTATCAACGATTACGCAGAATGGATCAAAGGAATTTCCGCAAAAGATGTCCGGGAGAAAGCCAAAGAAGCCGGCATGGAACCTCTTCTATACTGGGTAAATTCCTACAACCATTGGCACAGCACTCTTACCCGTATGCTGGACGAAAGCGCAGGTACCAGAAGTATTTCCGTCGTCTGGCTTGGCGAACTCATGCTCCAACAAGTATCGATTCCTTTTACAAAAAAGGGTGGGGAAATTCAGCAATCAGAAAAGAACCTCTGCCCGATAGAAATCGAAAGCGTTGTTCGATGCATTGAAACTTCTCGAGCGAGAATGGACGGCGCAAAAAACTCGGACGCCCAAGTCCGGATCAAAAAACGCACCGCGGAAATAATGAACCAGATTGTGAACCCACAAACACCAATCAGGGGGATTCATGAGAATCAATAAGGGCGAGAGTTCTGTGGTTACACTCGGCCTCAGAGGAGGGAAGGTGAGAGTGCAAATCATAGCAACCGAAACTGTTTGGGAGAGAGAAGGACGAGAAGTCACCTGTAGGGTTAATCGCGTTTTCCAGGTTTTGGTTCAATATTCGTCCCTACAAGAAACACTGAAGAAGGGAGACAAAGTCACCGTTCCCTATGAACTGTTCCGCAACGGAAGATAACGAAAGGAGTCGTAAGCTATGAGCGAAATAGAAGATACTCTAGTAGGGAGGAACGCCAGAGACAGGCACCTGATCACCGGGGATATTGTCGGCCTGATTATTATATGGGCCGCTGTCCTGGGTGTATGTGTCTCCGTAGGTTACTGGGATTTCACCAGAGTAACGATAACTTACGATGCCTGGCAAAAAGGAACTGTAACCTTGCTTGTTTCTTCTGTGGGTTTTTTCGCCGGAGCTTGGCTATCCAGAACGGTCATTCGAGGATGGTAATCATCCCGCAGAGATTCTCCGCACCTGTTCCAGACCGAGAAGCGTTCATCGCCCTCGGTCTTTTTTTATTTTTATGAAATTAAAAAAAGTCTCGGATCAATCGATCCGAGACTTGGATATGAAACTAGTTGACAGCCTCCTCGTTTACATTATTACCTTTGCGGACAAATATCTTCCGCACATAACCGTTTTTTCCGCGACCAGACAGGATCAAAACATCCCCCTCGCGAAAGGGATATTTGTTTCCAACGCTATTCTGGGCGAAAAACTCCACTCCGTTTGTACCTCCTATAACAACGAGGTCGCAGTTATGGAAATATATGAAGGTATCTTCTAGGGGCGGCGGTTCTCCTGCCAGACACAGTCCTCTATCAAATTCTGCTTGAAATCTGATAAAATACCGATAGGCAAAAACCCCCTCGGGAAGAATCGATCGCAAAAGATTCTTGTGCTCACCAAGATGCGCAAACATTTTGGTCTCTCTTGATCCGTCGGTATACCATATTTCTATAAACTGCTTCATTTCGATTTTCATATGATCCTCCGTCGCCGGAGGGAGATTGAATCTTCTCCGGCTGTCAGTCCGCGTTGGCATTTTGAACAATTACCAGTTCGCTGACAGCCTGAAGCTTGGGAACGTGGGATATCTCGAAGACAATCCGTCGCAACCGAAAAAAAGATTTTTCCGAAAACCATCTGGCGCAAAACAGCAACGGATCGTGGAAAATCGGCTCCCAGAATATTTTGGAACAATCCGTCGAGAGCCCGCCTTTATCATCGGAAATTTTATCCCGAGCCAAATGATCATCGGCAAGGGTTTGAACAAGCGCCATCCCCGAAAACCCCAACAGTATTTTAGGCCCGCCAGCTAACACTTTGGTGGCAGGTATAACTGCGATAACTAGAGTTGCGACCAGCGCCAACAAATAACTGTGTTTGGGATCGCCTTTTAATTGCTCTCGGAAACCAGCTGACGAAAGGAGGCCCAACGAAAACTTTTTAATTCGCTCGATTTCTTCTTCGGAAAGCGATCGGAATAAGTTATCGCTTCTTCGCCTGATTTCAGCTTCTGCCGACCATCGCCTATTCAAGATAATCGGTATCGTTATGGGGTAAAATCCGACCATCAACAGGAAGTAAAGTGGGGAAGGGAATTTTCTCCGTTCCCAGTACCAGACTCCGAAAAGCAACAGAGCCAAAACAAAGTTGCTCTTGTAGAAGCTACACAAAGACGTGGCATATCCCGGCAGAGAACAAAGCCAAGGAATCCAATTAAAATTACGATCGGATTTTTCAAGCCTTTTCTCTTGGATAATCCGCATCTGCTCATGGAGATTCCCTATTTCATACGGCTGTAAACACTGCTGGCATTTTCCCAGATATTTTATCGCGTCAGGATGAGCTGAATATTCCTCTTTGGGAAATCCCAATTTCTCGAGCAATTCTTTATACTGGCTGTTGTCACGCAAGTAGTCTTCCGCCGTGTATCTACTCTTTGTTTCTGCCTGTTTCAATCTTTCTTTCAGAAATCCTCGAAGCTCGATTTCTTTCGGATTGGTGGTGGTTTCAAAGGGTTCGTACTTCGGAAGCCCTTCTCTATGGTTTACTATTGTATCAATCACTCCGACTAAGCCGGAATTCATGACAAAGATTGCCACAATCGCCAGCTTTATAAGCCGTGTGATTTTCATTTCCTCGCTCCTGTACGGATTTTGGTTGTCAAAGAACGACAGGTCAGTAAATCACATTACAAATTTTTGGTCAATGGCAAGGAAAAAGCTTGATTTATTCGAACATTTATACTAATATTCTCACATGGGAGTGACAAGTTTCGCTGGGAGTCGAGAGGAATTGATGCAAGCCGAACGTGGGTGCGTTAGGCCCACAAGGTAATATTTGCAAACCTTACAAAAGTAGTCAAGGAGAAAATCGCCTCTTTCGTGGGCGCTCCTGCTATGGCATACGCAGTAGCTTAATAACCTAACTGCCGTCGCCCTTCCTGATTTCTGATAGGGAAGACGCGGCGTTAATTATCAGGATAGGAGAAAGAATGTTCCTGGCTTTCTCCGAGATAAAAGGGAACAAGGCTGAATGAGCCATTTTGTCTGGTTTCAATTCATTGGCCTTAACGAAAAATCAGACTAAGCTTGTAGTATTGGTTCTTCAACATTATCCAGACGTCGGTGCAACTCCGGCCACTTCCACACACTAGTTTTGAAAATATAGTCAGCTATACGGGGAAAATAAATTTTACGTCTGCCTCACAGGGGTAACCCCGACGTTTAAAATTTATTTTCCCCGTCTAGCAAGGTTACTACTAAAAGCACGCTATTTATTTATAATTAATATCAATTGAGAAGAGTAAGAACAAACGAACAAATTTGGGCTCGTGAAGTAAGATTAATCGACGAAGAAGGCAAACAGTTGGGAGTCATGTCCCGCGATCAAGCCTTGGAAATTGCCAGAAACAAGGATTTAGATTTAGTAGAGGTAAGTCCGGATTCTCGTCCCGTCGTGTGCCGCATCATCAATTACGACAAATACCGTTATCAGCTGGAAAAGAAAGAAAAACAACAGCGTAAAACCAGCAAAAAAACTGAAATGAAAGAAGTTCGTTTGGGAGTAAGAACCGGAGAACACGACTTGGACTTCAAAAGAAAAAAAGTGATGGAATTTTTGAAGGACGGCAGAAAAGTAAAAATCGAGTTAGTAATGAAGGGCAGGGAACGCGCCCACCGAGAATTGGCCAGAGAAGTCTTAGTTGCTTTTTTGGATAAATTGAAAGACGAAACCGATATAAAAGTGGAACAACCCGTTTTCCCCAGCCAAAGAGGATTCAATTGCGTTGTGACAAAAAGCTGACGAGTTTGCGAGTTACTGAGTAGTCGAGTTAAAATGCATCTCTTGAATTTACTCGTCAACTCAGAAACTTGGTAACTCGTAAACTTATCGTTTTTTTTGACTATTCTATCTTATCGTGTTAAGAAATCTAAGTATTGCCTTATATAATCATTACATTTTACAGTTGCCATGCCTAAGAAGTACAAACTAAAAAACAAGAAAAGCGTTGTTAAGCGATTTAAAATTCGCAAAGGCGGTAGAGTCCAGAAAGTAAAAGAAGGGCAAGGCCATTATAATGCTAATGATTCGGCGCTCGGAAAAACCCGAAAAAAGGGTCTTCAAATGCTTCCCAAGGGCAAAGCTAAACAAATTACCGATCAAGTAAGACCATCACTATAAATTAAAAATTGAAAATCATAAGCTCCAAATAGCACTAAACTTTAAATCTTAATTTTAAAATTAGTGTTTAGGACTTGAAATTATTTGGAACTTAGTGTTTTCAATTTTCAATTTATTGACACTAGATTTATGACTCGCATCAAACGTGGCGTTCTCGCCCACAAGAAAAAACGAACTATCCGAAAACGCGTAAAGGGATTTTTGAGCACCCGCCGTGGCAGTATTAAACGCGCCAAAGAAGCCATTTTGAAAGCCGAGAGCAATGCTTACAAAGACCGCAAGACCAAAAAACGCACTATGCGCGCGCTCTGGCAGATGCGTATCAACGCCGCTTGCCGAAAACACGGGCTCACCTACAGCAGATTTATTGCTCTTTTAAAGAAAAATAATATCGCGTTGGACCGTAAAATCCTCGCTGAACTCGCAGCCGAAACACCGTTGGCGTTTAAAAATATAGTTAAAGCAGTAAAAACAGAGAAGAAATAGTTCCTGATTCTATCCGCTTTTCGATTAAAACCGTCTCGCCCGAGACGGTTTTTTTATATAAAAAAGGGCTAGCCGTAATCGACTAACCCTTGCAAATGAAAACCTGGTTCTATTCAACCTCCGACGAATACCTGAAGCACCTCGAATACACGGGATGATAAGTATAATTCGGATGAATCAAAGCAAAAACGAAGTAATAATTTCTGACCTTCGAGCCGGTTCTACTTTTTCTCCTAAGCAATCTTAAGAAAAACTCTGACTCGTCGTCTGATTTAACTAAAGAGAACAGTTCTTCAAGCGGTCTCTTCTCGGCGAGATACTTTTTAACAGTACTCTGGAGCCATCGATCGCCTCTGCCTTCATACGACGAATCAAACGCGAAGGAACTCAACATCCACTCCTTGATTTGTTGCAGATCGTCCTTCTCGGGGTGCCATACCCACATATCCCTTTCTACGAAATCGGGCTCGCTCTTTTCGTCGAGCGGATCGCGCAAAAAAGAACTTTGGATAAAATAAGGCACCGTCTGGTCGACTTCAGCAAAGAACTTTAGCGTCTCTTCGGAAATTCTTTTTGGGAAAATTATATGAAGCAACTTGATTCGAAAGCCACCTGCCTCCGCCACGATTCTAACTGCCTTTCGGGTTTCTTCCGGATCGATCCCTTTTTGAATCTCCCCGAGAACGTCTTTGTCCATGGTTTCCATCCCCAACGCCACAGTTGTGATGCCGGCTTTTTTCAGTTTTGTAGCAAATTCCTGGGTAACCAAATGGCTTCTGGTAACAATTTCTATCTCCGCATCAGGAAAATCGGAATGGAAGCTAGACATTTCCTGCAATAATTCTCGGGTTTTCTTTTTCAAAAGCCCGAAAGAAGGATCAATTATGTAAAAATGTTTGATCCCGCGTTCCGCTAAAAAATACGCCTCTTTCAAAACAGTCTTTGGCGCACGCGAATAACAGCCGAGTTTGACCGAATTAATAGCGCAAAAACTGCAGGAAAACTTGCATCCCCTCGTCATTTCCAATATCCCGACTGGCAGTTCTGTAATCTCCTGCCATCTGTCTAGGTATTTGGGGAAGTCGAACCTCCCGTTGCAAGCATAGAAATCTTCTGGAGAATAACCGTCAATCAAGCTTCTTTCGTCAACGGCAGAGTTGTCCACGCACACCCCGTCCCGCCAAGAAACTCCTGGGATTGAAACAGCCTTCTTGCTCAAGCAAGCTTTTATCAGGCGTCCAATGTTTTTTCCGAACCCATTGTAAACACAGGTTAATTCGGGCCACCATACCAGAGGGGCTTTTTTCAAAGATGAAATAGCGCCTCCGCCTAAGATAATCGGTATCCCGCTGGAATATTGCCGACAAACCTTGATTATTCTTTCTATCTGGCCGCCAACAACGAAATAGGGGAAGCTAATCAACACCGCCTTGGGTTTTGTGACTCTCAAATTTTCAAGCACTGCGCTTTCCAGAGTTTTTCCCTCTCTTATCTCGAGACTTAAATCAACAAGAGTAAGAGAATATTCGGGAGGAATTTGATATCCGACTTCGAACATTGACCGCGGTATCCATCCCCAAATAAAGTTTTTAACTATTTTGGGGTTATCCGGCCAAGTCCTATCATAAGGCTGAAAAAAGATAAGATCCGTTTCCATTAAATCCTCCTATAGATTCAAATTAATTTTCAAGGTTTTAAGCAAGAACGACCTCCATCGTTTGCTTATCCTGTAATATCTACGGCAAAAGTAGGGAATTGACAATAGTGCTTGACATAAAACATTATGTTATGTATATACTAAGTATATACATAAGACGATGTCATGGAAACGAGAATTCAAAAGTGGGGCAACAGTTTGGGAGTGCGATTGCCTAAAGAAATTATCAATAAAACGAAATTTCGGGAAGGAAGCTGTGTTAAAATTACTAAAAAAAATAGCCGTATCGTTATTGAAAGTTGTGCCTATGAAAAGCCAAAATTAGAGAATCTAGTAAGAAAAATAAATTCTAAAAACATTCACAAGGAAATTGAGTGGAATAATTCTTACGGCAAAGAAGTATGGTAAAAAAGAAACTTTACATTCCAGACAGAGGAGACGTGATATGGATCAGCTTTAATCCACAGAAGGGAAGAGAACAAGCGAATAAAAGACCGGCAGTCGTTCTCTCTCCTAAAATTTACAACCAGAAATCCAGTCTCGCCCTAATGTGCCCGATCACTTCAAAAGTAAAAGGTTACCCATTTGAAACAGTCTTTAAAAACAAGAAAATTCAAGGAGCAATCCTCTGCGACCAGGTCAGAAGTCTTGATTGGCGCGCCCGGAAGGTCTCTTTTATTGAGAAAGTGAAACCGGAAACTTTGTTTGAGATTCAAGAAAAACTCTTAACTCTTCTAACACAATAAATTTTATAGCTCCACGGGGAATTTCACGTCGCTACGCTCCCCATAGGGCTTCCCTGCCTACCGGCAGGCAGGCGCCCTCTGGTCGCTAGCTGCGCTAGCTGTCACCCTATACGGGGGAAATACTTTCCCCCGACCCCCTTTGGGTTCGATTCCCCTCAAAACCCATCGCAAATAAAAAACCGCTTCGATAAGAAGTGGTTTTTATTGCAAGTAGCTCCACGGGGAATCGAACCCCGGTTACCAGGATGAGAACCTGGCGTCCTAGCCGCTAGACGATGGAGCCGTTTTGATAAAATAATTCTATAGTTTTTTAGCACGACAATTAAAATACATCCAATCTTTATTAATAAAAAGATCCTGAAAATACTTCAGGATGACAATTTTGAATGCAGCTTGGTACAAGACTTTTCTTTGTTTCAGTTTTTAAATTATATTAATTTATCTCAAACTATTTATTCACTAATATTTTATTTCTTATCTATTAATAAAGCTTTTCAGGATATTAATTTAAAAATTTATTATTTAAAATTTAAAATTAAAAATTAAAAATTCTTTAGCTAGCGTATTCTTCTGTATAATCGGTATAATTTATAATAAATATTACTCAAAGGAATTTCGTAAATGGCCGGATAATATTTTTTCGTTCCGCCAAAACCCTCTTTAAATCTAGTTACGCCGGGCCATTTCTTAGAATCGACTCCCCAGAAATCGTAAAATTCGTATCCTTCCTCTTTAGCTTTTTCAATTGTCTCAGCGTGAAGTAAATAAGTAGACATGGTGTTTCTTTCTTCGTCACCGGAAGCGCCGTGGAGATAATAAACATTTTTATTGAAAAAGAGCACGAGATTGGCGCTGATCGGCTTGCCACTGTTGGTCGCCATGATAATTTCCGCTCGGTTATCCGGATTAATAGATTTGATTTTAAGAATGTTGAGATAATGGTTAAATTCGTGCGAGTGGAATTTACCCCGTTTCGCCGTAACTAAATTCAATTTCCAGAATTTTTCAAGATCTTTTTCGTTAGTGCTCCATTTTATTTTAACGTTCTTGCGCTTGGCTAAGTTGATATTATAACGGGTTTTAGGTTTCATTCTGGCTAAAATATCCTCTAAGCTGAGTGAAAGATCGATCAACAAGGTTTTTTTAGGGGGTCGGGTGCGGGCGAGGGTAGGGAAGAACTCCCAAAAAAAGCCGGGTTCCAAATTTCCCGCCTCTAGATAATATCCTGATTCCAAAGTACGCGGGGTAATAAGGACGCTAGCCGGCGGGCTTAACCGCCAAAAAACAGCATTTTCCTCACGCAATACTCTCTTATAGAGGCTTCTTAGAAGATCGCCCCTGATTGAACCGACAATATTTCTGGACCAAACTGGTCCCCAAAGTGATTCTAAAAAGAAAAATCCTCCCCTTGCCATTTTCTTTCTCTCCAGGAGGACTATGCCTTGAAGCTTGTCGTTATCCCATATTTCCCAAAACCTCACATCCTTTTTCTCTTTTTCCAGCACCTGGCCCCACCAATGGCTCTGCAAAAAGTTCCAAGGCTGGTTCTCGGCTATAAAATCCTCCCAAACTTTCGGATCAGCGTTTTTTCTTATCTGCATGCTGTCTTCTGATTAATTTTAAACTTATCTGAAAAGGTTTTAGGACATATTGAATTTAAAAATCTTCGACTCGAAATCAATTATTCTTCTTTTTTTTATAATAACATTATCCTTTGCCAGAAGTCTAATTTTTTCTCCCACGCCTTTGCTACCAGAGTATCCGCCCACACTGCCATCGCTTTTAACCACCTTATAGCAAGGATACTTGTCCGGATAAGGATTTGACCCAAGTAAACGGCCGATATAGCGTGCCTTTTGGGGCATGTTCATAATCTTTGCCATTATTCCGTAGGTAGTAACTTTGCCTCTAGGAATAGCCAGAAGTAATTCTTGAACTTTCTTTAAATCCTTTTTGAGCATAAATATTAAATTGAAAATTCTAAGTTCCGAATAGCACTAAATAATAAATACTAGCTTATAGAATTCAGTACTTGGGATTTAAAATTATTTGCCTGCCCGCCGGAGCTGGCGAAGGCGGGGATCTTAAGATTCTCAATTTTCAATTTTCAAAGAAACTCGATTCGCGCACAAAAAGGCGCGAGAAGTTATTTTTTCCCTAAAATTCCTAGGCCGTCAGCTCAAACACCCTGATCAGTACAAGCGTGGTTAAAATCCCCAAGACTGCTCCGGCAAAAATTTCCGATGGCCGGTGTCCCACTCGTTCCTTAAGTTTAAGCGTAGAAGAGTCATCTTCGATTTTCAAACGATCGAGCAAATTATTTAGAGTTCTGCCGTAAGATCCAATATACATGCGCAGACGCAACGCGTCGCTGATCACCAAGAGTGTTACAATAAGAGCGGTAGCAAATTCAGGAGTCTTTACTCCATAGTAATGGCCGATTGAGCAGATAAGCGCGCTCATCATCGCCGTATGCGAAGAAGGCATATGGCCGTATTCAAACAAAAAACGCCAATCCATGCCGTGTTTTAAGGAAAACATCGCAAACTTTATGACTTGGGCCAATAATCCTGCCACGATAGGGATGACAACTAAGGCGTAAGACTGCATAGAGTTATAAGATGGATAAGTTTGTTAAAGCCTTGTTCGCAAGTCTTGTTAGGGATCCAGATAAGATTATATATCTTTTTTTGAAAATGTTAAACAATGAAGATAAGATACAAGTTACAAGAGACAAGATACAAATAAGCTCCAATGACCAAATTTTAATGGCCGAATTCGTATCTTGAATATTGTTTCTTGGAATTTGTTTGCCCGCCTGCCGGCCGGCAGGTTTCTTGTTGTTTGTGCCTTGTTTCTTCCTACCCTAACTTTGATTTACTAAACTTATGCGCTTACGAAAAACTTGGAAAATTCTCCCCCCCGCTCCCGACAATTTTTACAAAAAATTTCCCGAGTATTCTAAAACTGTCTTAAATTTGCTCTACCATCGCATCGGGGAGGACGAAAAGGCAATCGCGGAATTTTTTAACCCGGATTTTACGGAAGATCTGCACGATCCTTTTTTGTTTCGGGATATGGAAAAAGCTGTAGAGAGAATCTTGAGAGCGATAAAAAATAAAGAAAAAATAGCCGTTTACGGCGATTATGATGTGGACGGGATCACCAGCACCAGCATAATAAAAATCGTGTTGGAAAAACTCGGTTCCCATCCTGAAATTTATATCCCTGATCGAGGCAAAGAAGGCTATGGAATGAACATGCCCGCCATTAAATATCTGAAGTCCAAGAAAATTAAACTGATTATAACGGTTGACTGCGGTATAAGAAGCGAGTTGGAAATAAGCAAGGCCCAGGAGTGGGGCATAGAGACAATTCTCACCGACCACCACATGCCTGGAGAAACGATTCCCGAAGCTTACGCGGTAATAAACCCAAAAGTAAAAAACGAAATTTATCCCTTCGCCGATCTTGCCGGAGTGGGCGTGGCTTTCAAACTGGCTGACGCGCTCATAAAATCCTCCCGCTCTGCCAAGGGAAAGAAAATCAAAGATGGATTCGAAAAGTGGTTGCTGGACTTGGTCGCTTTGGGAACAATCGCCGACATGGTTCCGCTTATCGGCGAAAACCGAACCATGGTGAAATACGGTTTGATTGTTTTAGGCAAAACCAAAAGAGTCGGCATTAAATCGTTATTTTCCACCTCCCGCCTTGAGCTTACCTCCAAAAATCCGCCCAGCACCAGCCAAATAAGCTTTCAGATTGCGCCCCGGCTCAATGCCGCGGGCCGGATGGACCACGCCAATACCTCTTTTGAACTGCTTAATACTGATAATTCCGACGACGCATCCCGCCTCGCTTCGGAATTAGAAACCAAAAACGGCCGGCGCCAACGGCTGACTGAAAAAGTGGTTAAAGCAATTGAGAATAAGTTGGATTTAAAAAATAAAATCGTTTTCGCGGGAGACGCCGAATGGCCTATTGGAATTTTAGGCCTGGCGGCAGGAAAAATCACCGAAAAGCACGCCCGTCCCGCTTTCATATTCAACCAAGGCAAAAATAAATGCCAAGGATCTATCCGCAGTATTCCAAAGTTCAAACTCGTGCCCGCTCTTGAACAATGCAAGGATCTGCTCTTGGACTACGGCGGACACGAGATGGCGGCTGGGTTCACGTTTCTCCCGAAAAATAAAGCAAAGATTAAAAAACGGCTTGAAAGCATCGCCGATAAAATTTTGAAAGTTTCCGACTTAGCTTGGGAAACCAAAATCGACCAGCGAGTAAAGTTGGGCGACGTCAGCTGGAACCTGTTGGAGGAAATAAAAAAGATGGAACCGTTCGGGATGGGAAACCCTACGCCTTTATTTCTAGCGGAAAAAGTCGAGCTTTTTCAATGCCAGCTGGTAGGAAACGGCAACAAGCACTTGAAAATGTGGTTCAAGGACTCTGCCGGGCCACAGCGTGCTGCGACTGACGATACTGTTTTTCCTTTAAACAATACTGTGTTCGAGGCTATCGCTTTCGGCAAGGGTGATAAATATTGTATGCTAATCCCCGAAAAAAATCCCAAACTCGACATTATTTTTGAAATTTCAAGCGACGAATGGAAAGGGAACAAAAAACTGCAATTGATTGTGAGAGACCTGCGGTTAAGCCCTCGTTAGTAGTATTTCAAGTGTCAAATTTCATGTTTCATGTATTTTTCAGGTTTCAATGTCATATAAATCAGAACTTGAAACATGGTATTTGATACCTATATGAAATATGATACTTGATATTTGAAACGTTACCCTATATCTTGTGCGACACTAATACAGCTCTACCTCTTGACAAAATATATGTCTATGATATAAATGTGAGTCTTAATGACATTACATTTTAGTAATCCCATCGCAAAGGAGGGACTGAATGGGAGTTAAAAAAATTAGGAGTAGAAGAGGAAACATCAGAATTCGATCTTGCCTGAAAGGCAGGCGGTAGAGAAGACCGCCGATTTTCGCAGATAAAGGCGACGACCCGTTTTGAAGCAAATTTCCGTGAAGTAGACAACAGGAGCGAATGAATAACCAGGTTCCCTGAAAGGAACCCCTAACAGTAAAGGAGAAGAAAATGAAATACCGAACACCCCCGCATGGTTCCAACCCGATTACTTCTTATCAGAAAAAAAATTTCGCACGCACGCAGGACATCGGCATGGTGGCGGCCGACCGGGACCCGAGCTATATGAGCATGAACACGAGCACATCCAGGCTGATCACGTGAGACGACCTCGCCGGGCCGGCAACGCAGAATGTTATCTGCTAGCCGATAGGTAGAAGCAGCCGCCACGGAA
>Ga0074195_1001321_pt1 | contig 35816 bp, 35 predicted proteins | sample EPASupsiteHSE623_FD_64525 | JGI IMG/M metagenome (GOLD analysis project Ga0074195, IMG submission 64525) | Bioremediated contaminated groundwater from EPA Superfund site, New Mexico - Sample HSE6-23 | ecosystem: Environmental > Aquatic > Deep subsurface > Groundwater > Contaminated ... | reverse complement strand
CGTCCTGAGTGATGTAGAGACTCCTAAGGTAGAGATGGATGAACTATGGACGTTTGTTGGTGAAAAAAAGTGCCAAAAGACGGCGAATACGAAGACGATGGAACATGGATCTGGATAAGCATATCTAGCGGCTCACGACTGGTGATTTCTCATGTAATCGGTAAAAGATCGCAAGAATCAGCGGATAAGCTCGTTGGAAAAACTGCTAAATGTCTCAAGTCTTTGCCGCTATTCGTAACTGATGGATTGAACTTCTATAGGATTTCATTATTAAAGCAGTATGGCAGGGTACAAACCTTCCCCCGAACTGGAAAACGAGGACGACCTAAGCTCCCAAAGTTAATAGCTAGCGAATTATTAAGATACGCTCAAGTTATAAAGCACAGAGCTGAGGGTATCCTCACAAAGGTCAAGAAGAACATCTTTAGCATAGATATCGATCCTAAGATGATATCAACAAGTTACATCGAATGGCTAAACCTGACATGCAGGCAAGATAATAACCGCATTTCGAGAAAAACTATTGGATTCTCTAAGAGCCGTGATGAATTGGACCACCAAATGATCTTGTACTTCGCTAACTTCAATTACTGTAGACCACATAGGGCTCTTAAGTATAAAGCGGAGGACGGCAAAATGAAGTTGAGCTGCCCGGCAAAGCACGCGAACCTAATTGATAATATCTGGGATCTAAGAGAACTCTTGACTTTTCCGTATTATAAAACTCAAACCAATTAGGGATTCACGACCCATGATACAAATGGTTCAGTAAAGCACTATAATACCATTCCATCTCGCTTTAGAGGTAGACTCGCGTTGAAAAACAAGGAGAAATTACATGTTGAAGAAAGCAGTGTTTCCAGGAAAGTATATTCAGGGCGCGGGAGCTCACGACGAATTGCCGTCCCTGATCAAGCTGTTTGGCAGGCAGGGGCTGATCCTCGCAACGCCTACGGCATACAAGAAAATTCTTCCTGAGAGCGGCCTGGACTTAAATGCTCACTCTTTGCTCGTAGAACAGTTCACAGGAGAGTGTTGTGAAAAAGAAGTGTCAAGACTGGCTGCACTCATCAGGGAGAAGAACGTGGATGTTCTTGTTGGCATGGGCGGCGGAAAAACCATTGATACGGCAAAGATCGCCGCCGACCGCGAGAATATTTCTGTCATCGTCGTTCCTACCATCGCCTCGACAGATGCTCCGTGCAGCGGATGCGCCGTGCTGTACTCAGAGCAGGGCGTTTTTGAATCAGTCTGTTATCAGAAATCAAACCCGGCGGCGGTTCTAGTGGACACGGAAATTATCGCCAGGGCCCCGGTCCGCTTTCTCGTGGCGGGCATGGGCGATGCGCTGGCGACGTGGTTTGAAGCAAAGTCCTGCAGCGATACTCAGTCCGAAAACGCCTGCGGAGGACTGAGCACTCTGACAGGGCTAAACCTTGCCAGGCTCTGTTATGACACACTGCTCCAATATGGCACTACTGCCAAGATCGCAGCACAGAAGCATATCATCACACCGGCTCTGGAGCATATTGTGGAGGCGAACATTCTTCTAAGTGGGCTCGGCTTTGAAAGCGGTGGATTGGCGAGCGCCCATTCCATTCACAACGGGCTCACTGCACTGGAAGAAACCCATGCGTATTACCATGGCGAAAAGGTGGCTTTTGGAGTTCTTGCCGGACTTCAACTCACAGATGCCCCGCCGGAGGAATCATCCATCATTTTCTCTTTCTGTGAAGAAGTGGGCCTGCCAACAACCCTTGCGGAGATCGGTCTTCAAAATTTGGATTGCAGCAAATTGATGCTCGTAGCTGAAAAAGCCTGTGCCCCGGGAGAATCCATCCATCATGAAGCAGGCGAGATAACGCCAGAAAATGTCCTGAATGCACTGCTCGCGGCCAATGCTATAGGAGAGTGCCGGAGAAATCAGACTATTCCCTAGCCTCTTCTTCTCTTTCTGCAAGTTTACTTTATCACCTTTCGCCTCATATATCTCATAGCGCACCTATAAAACGATCGCTAAAACTACCGAAGAAACAGCAAAGCCAGGACGCAGCATTGCAAGGTAGAATGACCGCCTCTCGACCTCCTGGGGGAAAGTACATCTGCCATCGAGTAGAAAATTAAGGCTATTATATGGTCGAGATTGGCAGGGTGAGGAAGAACGATACCACTGAGATCGCGGTAGAGACGAGCGAGTATAAGGGCTCGGCAGGGGTCAATATCCGGGAGTATGTAACCTCTGACAGGTATACTGGCTGGTCCAAGAGCGGCCTTCGGATACCTATGGAGAGGTAGAAGGAGCTCAAGGAGATCCTGGATAAGGTTGAGCTGCAATGATTGAGCAGGTGGAAAATGGCAGAAGTTGAGCTCGACCGCCAGAAGTTCGAGCAAGAGTACAGAGACTGGCTTTCAAATGTTGCCAAGGACGTGGCCCAGAGGCTGGCAAGGGTTGGGCCTGGCAGGCGCGACCAGGCCATAGGATGCTATAAAAGGTTCCTGGATCCAAGAGAGATCTTTTGCCCCGCATCAGATATGGACAGGCTAAAGCGTCTCTCAGAAGGCGAGGTCTCCAAATACATCATGGCCGAGACTGAGGCCATCTCTTTCTTCCCCTCTGTGTACACATCAACCCCTGAGGTCCTGGACTTCTCAGTGGCCATGAACAGGAGGTACTACTATCAGGGCTTATGGTTTCCTATAATCTCGCTCAATAAGGAGTATGTCTCAAGGTCCCCGGATAAGACACTGAGCTTTGCCCTGGCTCATGAGTTCGAGATGAGCAAGATCTACCAGCAGCTCTCATTGCACCTTCGGGCAATGTCTCGGGGAGAGAAGAGGGAGATCGCAGATACCGCCCAGGAGGCATCAGCCGCCAGGACAAAAATAACCCAGGAAGATCTAATCCAGGATGAGAAGCTGATGTTTGAGCTCTCAAGCTCCCAGCCACTCGTTCCAAAACCATATGCTGAGATGGCTCTGCTGCTATATCTGGAGGACAACTTCTCAGATCTGGAGGTCTTTGGGCTCAAATCAAGGACTGAAGATGAGGACGCCTTTGGAGCAGAGCTCCTCGGTGAGTTTGAGAGCTGGTCCCGGTTCACCCGGACCACCTATGAGATCTTCGTCAAAGAGATCATTGGCAGCCTGAGAGATGTCGACCGCGGCTATTGCTGACGAGCTTTCATAGATTAGAGGCGGCAGAGGGCAGAAACTTGCTCCATTTCTTTAATGAGAATAGTCACTTATTTATATAGTGGTTTCCACCATTATTGGGTTATCACAATCATCTAGGAGATTTCAATTTGGTAAAACCTGAAGTTAATATCGGCATGGTGGGACACGTGGACCACGGGAAGACCACCCTGGTCAGGTCGCTCTCGGGAGTGTGGACAGATCAGCACAGCGAGGAGATCAAGAGGGGCATCTCCATTCGTCTGGGCTATGCGGATGCGACCTTTAGAAGATGCCCCAAATGCCCTGAGCCAGACTGTTATACTGTAGAGGCGAAATGCCCCCATTGCGGTACTGAGACGGATGTCCTGCGCACAGTCTCTTTCGTGGACTCACCCGGCCACGAGACTCTGATGGCAACAATGCTCTGCGGAGCAGCCATAATGGACGGAGCAGTTCTGGTCATCTCTGCCAACGAGCCCTGCCCCCAGCCCCAGACCAAAGAGCACCTCATGGCCCTGAACATCACGGGCATTGAGAGGATAGTCATAGTCCAAAACAAGATAGACCTCATACCAAAAGAGCAGGTGGTGGAGCACTACAACCAGATCAAGAGCTTTGTGAAGGGGACTGTCGCCGAGAACGCCCCAATAATCCCAATCTCCGCCCAGCAGAACATAAACATAGACATGGTAGTTGAGGCTATAGAGAAGACAATACCCACACCGGAGCGCGATGTCAACAAGCCAGCACTGCTTAAGATCGCAAGATCATTCGATGTCAACCGCCCCGGCGCAACGCCAGATAACCTCAAAGGCGGAGTTATAGGCGGCTCACTTTCCCAGGGCACGCTGCACTCTGGAGATAAGATTGAGATCGCTCCCGGACGTCTGGTGGACTACGAGGGAAGGAAGCAGTGGGTCCCAATCCAGACAAAGGTGGTCACGCTTCTGGCCGGAAGCGAGCCGCAAGATGAGATCACCCCAGGAGGCCTCGTAGGCGTAGGCACCCTGCTAGACCCGGTGATGACCAAGAGCGATACTCTTGTAGGCCAGGTAGCTGGAGAGGCAGGAAAGCTTCCTCCAGTGAAGTATACATTCACAATGGACATGCAGCTCCTGGAGCGCGTTGTGGGCGCAACAGATGAGTCTATGGTCGAGCCCATACACTCAAGCGAGCCACTGATGCTAAACGTCGGCACGGCCACAACTGTTGGCGTGGTCAGCAGCGCCAGGGAAGGCGGAGTGGTCCAGGTTCAACTAAAGAGGCCGGTGTGCGCCGAGGTAGGCGACCGTGTCGCAGTCAGCAGGCGCATAGGTGCCAGGTGGCGGCTGATTGGCGTTGGGACCATCATAGAGTAAGATGAAAGTGCTTCTCGATACCAATGCTCTGATGGTTCCAGAGCAGTTCGGGGTCGATATCTTCTCGGAGCTGGCGCGGCTGGGGTATATCCAGTGCTCTGTGCCAACGCCTGTGATCCGAGAGCTTTCGTATCTGGCCAGGAAGGCCAAAGGCTTGGATAAAATAGCGGCCCGGGTGGGCATGGGACTGGCAGAGCGTTGCACTGTTCTGGATGCAGAGGGCAGCGCCGATGATTGCCTGATAAGCCTGGCCGCCCGGGAGAATGCGGCAGTCTTCACAAACGATAAAATCCTGAAGAAAAGGTTATTTAGTAAGGGCATCACCGTTGTACACCTACGCCAGGGTCGGTATCTGGAGATTGCTGGGAAGGAGTTCTGATGTATAAGAAGATGAAGCTGGAGGGCATTGTCAGGATACCTCCTGACCAGCTGGGAAGCCCTCTTGAAGAAGCCGTGGATCTGGCACTCAGAGATAAATATGAGGCAGTGGCAGACAAAGCGCTGGGTACAATTGTAGCAGTGCTTGGAGCTGATAGAATCGGCGAGGGCAAGATTCTGGCTGGAGACGGAGCAGTCTACTATAACGTCGACTTCAATGCGATCGTATACAGGCCAGAGATGCAGGAGATAATAGAGGGTGAGGTCGTGGAGATAGTCAAGTTCGGCGCATTCCTCAGCCTCGGGCCTTTCGACGGCCTCCTGCACGTGAGTCAGATCACCAATGAATATATATCATATGATGAGAAGAACGCGCGGCTGGTCAGCAAGGAGTCGAACAAGTCTCTTGCAGAAGGCGACAAGGTCCGCGCCAGGATCATAGCTGTCAGCCTCAATGAGAAGGAGCCAAGAGAGAGCAAGATTGGCCTTACCATGAGACAGACGGGCCTAGGCAAGCTCGAGTGGCTGGAGAACGAAATCGCTGCAGCCCCAGGAGTCGAAGCTAATGACGGATCAGGCTTGTAGAGAATGTCACAGGATTGTTCAGGGATTGGTCTGCCCCATATGCGGCTCTTCTGCTCTTTCCAAGGACTGGAGCGGGTATGTGGTCATAATCGATCCCAAGGGGTCAATCATTGCAGAGAAGCTGGGAATTACCCTTCCAGGCAGCTATGCTCTGAAGGTGCGATAGATTGAAGGTGCTCGTTTTGCCAGAAGAGCTCAGGTCGGTGCTAAAGGAGCCCCTGGGCAGGCTCTGCCGGGGCATGGGCCTGGAATGCGTCCAGGCAATGGCGCCTGAGCTCGAAGCGGCGACAAAGATCATAGCGGTTGGCGATGTCACAGCTTACTATCTTCTTGAGGCTGGCATCCTGCCAGATGTGGTCATAATAGATCACAAGACCAAGAGGGCCTCTACCCCAGAGCATGTAAAACAGAGCAACCAGCGCGATGGGTATAAGACCATCGAGGTCAAGAACCCTGCTGCGACCCTCACCCGGGAGTTCATAGATCTCATAAAATCAACACTTCAGGGCGAGGGGAAGACCAGGATCATAGTTGACGGAGAGGAGGACTTGGCCACGCTGCCAGTGATCATGTACGCCCCGCTGGGGGCTGCAGTGGTCTATGGCCAGCCAAACGAGGGCAGCGTTGTGGTCATGGTCACCCCTGAGAAGAAAGAAGAGATCAAGAATCTGATGAATAAAATGATTGTGGAGGAATGAAGTTTGGATATTCAAGTTATTTCGGAGAAGAAGAACCCTCTCTTTAACAGGAGAGAGATCGCATTCAAGGTGTTTCACGATGAGGCCACGCCTTCCAGGAAGAGCGTTGTAGACAAGCTGGCAGCGACAATGAACTCCAAGCAGGGACTGGTCATTGTAGACAGCCTCAAGACCGAGTTTGGCAAGCGCGAGACCATAGGCTATGCCAAGATCTACGAGACTGCTGAGAGAGCCCAGGAAGTAGAGAGGAACCACATCGTTGAGAGGAACACCTTTGGTGAGAAGGAAGCAAAGCCGGAGGCGAGCTAAATGGGAGTTGGCAATTACTACCAGATAAGCGGCGACACCATCAAGAGCAGAAAGCCGGTCTGCCCCAGGTGCGGAAACGGCGTCTTCCTGGCAGAGCATGCCGAGAGGATGAGCTGCGGAAGGTGCGGCTACACCGAGTTCAAGAAGTAAAGATCCATTGCCCTGCCTCGAACCAGGTACCTATTTAAATGAAGAGCAGTAATTAGCAGCAGGTGTCTCTTTGCCAGCATTTGATATCAATATTCTGATAGCTCTGGTCATAGCTGTGCTGATCCTCAGCCAGTCTGTGAAGATAGTACGTGAGTACGAGCGGGTGGTAATCTTCCGCCTGGGACGTTTCAGCGGAGTGAAGGGCCCGGGCCTGTTTCTCATCATCCCCATCATCGATAAGGTGATGCTTATTGACCTGCGTGTCGTGACCATTGACGTCCAAAAGCAGGTGGTCATAACCAGGGACAATGTCTCAGTCGATGTAGACGCAGTGATCTACTACAGGGTCGTGGACCCGGAACGGGCAGTCATAGCAGTTGAAAATTACCGGCTGGCCACAAGCCTGCTGGCTCAGACCACGCTTAGAGATGTGCTCGGCCAGATAGACCTGGATGATCTGCTCTCCAAGCGCGAGGATTTGAACAAGAGGCTTCAGGAGATACTGGACCGCCACACTGATCCCTGGGGCATCAAGGTTACTGCAGTGACTCTGCGTGACGTGAGCCTGCCAGAATCCATGATGCGTGCTATAGCCAAGCAGGCCGAGGCCGAGAGGGAGAAGAGGTCGCGCATAATCCTTGCCGATGGTGAGTTCCAGGCCTCAAAGACGATGGTCGATGCGGCCAAGCTCTACGGCGAGGCGCCAGTTGCAATAAAGCTAAGAGAGCTTCAGACCCTGGCTGAGATTGCCAGAGAGAAGAACCTGATAGTGGTCACTACCACAGGCGGAAACCTTGGGGACGTGGCAAACGTGGCCGGACTTACCCAGGCCTACAAGGAACGATGACAGTATGACATCCAGAGCAGGGCAGATCTCTGCCCTGATGGTTCTATTTTTATCTGTAATTTTTGCGCCCGGCACTGCAGATGCCAATGTCCTTGAAGTGTCTATTGAAGGGACAATTACTCCTGCAAGCAATGAGATCTTGGGCGCGGCCATTGAGCAGGCCCAGTCGCAGGATTACGAAGCCATAATCTTAGTTCTAAATACTCCAGGGGGCGGCCTGCAGGAGACCATAAGCATGCTTGGCAGGATGGATAAGACGCCAATTCCAGTGATAGGGTACGTCTATCCAGAGGGCGCCAATGCCTGGTCTGCAGGCACCATGATCCTGATGGGCTCAGATATTGCGGCCATGGCCCCCCATGCAATAATCGGCTCGGCCCAGCCCGTCCAGGTCTCGGCCACAGGCGGGACCACTCCCATAAACGATACCAAGACCGTCAACGCTGTTGTGGCCCTGATAACTGAGAAGGCCAGGGCTCACGACAGAAATGTCACTGCGGCCAGGGAGTTTGTAGTAAACAACTTAAACCTGAACGCTGATGATGCAAAACGCTATGGCGTGGTTGAGTTTGTGAGCCCGAGCATTGATGACCTCCTCTCCCAGGTCAACGGGACCAGGGTTAAAAATGTCACACTCAACACCTCAGGCTCACCTGTGGATACATTCGAGCCTCCACTGAGCCTGGCGTTTCTAAAGCTAATCTCAGACCCGACCATAGCCGGCCTGCTGATGCTCATAGGAATTTATGCACTGATCTTTGGCCTGTCCAGCCCGGGCCTTGGAGCTGAGGTCTTTGGTGTCATAGCACTGGCTCTTGGGCTCATCGGCCTTGGGTTTGATGTGAACCTTGGGGCATTATTCCTGATACTGCTTGGAATTGGACTCCTCCTGGCAGAGCTTCACAGCCACAGCTTTGGGGTCCTGGCAGTGGCCGGGCTTGCATGCATAATAGCCGGAAGCACGCTGTTTGTCCCAACAGGCTATCCAGAGAGATATCTGCCAATCAGCTACCAGAGGTCCATGATAGTGGCGTTTGTTCTTCCATCTCTGATCATGGGCGCGTTCTTCGCCTTTGCTGTTTATAAGGTCGCAAAGGCCAGGCTGGCCCGGCCGTTTTCGGACCAGTTTGTGGGGGAGAGGGCCACAGCCCTGGATAGGCTTGGACCAAAGGCAAAAGGTTATGTGCAATTCCAGGGCGAATACTGGCTGGCCGTCTCTGATGAGGCCATAGAACCTGGAGAGGCTGTAGTCGTTGTAGAGAAGACGGGCTCGGTCCTGAAGGTCAGGCGAGCCTGAGACTCGCGAGTCAAAATATGGTTGCAGATCCGGTTGCCAAGTGGGAAGAGTTTCTGAGCTCCAGATACTGGGATGCGCTTCTTGAGCTGGCGGACTCTTATCCCACCAACCGCAGCCTGGCGGTGCGCTTCCCTGACCTGGACGCCTACGACCCCGAGTTTGCTGATGAGCTTTTGGAGAACCCGGATCAGCTGCTGGAGGCAGCCAACGCTGCGCTCTTAGAGATAGACCTGCCAATGGACGTCTTCCTGGACAAGGCACATCTGAGGATCACTGAGATACCCAGACGTTACAAGACCCGGGAGCTGAGATCCGACCACATAGGCAGGCTGATTGCAATTGAGGGCATGGTGAGGACGGCGACTGAGGTTCGGCCAAAGATAGTCTCTGCAGCTTTCGAGTGCCAGAGGTGCGGCTACACCTTCTTCAAGGAGCAGTCGGGCACAAAGTTCGAGGACACAAACCTCAAGTGCGGAAACCAGGCCTGCGACCGGGGCGGGCCGTTTAAGCTGGTCCTGACCAAGTCAAAATTCGTGGATGCCCAGAAGATCAGGATCCAGGAGTCTCCTGAGGACCTCCGGGGCGGAGAGCAGCCCCAGACGCTGGATGTAGAGCTGGAGGACGACCTGGCAGGGAAGATCTTCCCGGGTGACAGGATAATCGTCAACGGGACACTTAAGTCATATCAGAAGACAACACCCCAGGCAGGCAAGTCCACATACTTCGACCTCTTCTTAAAGGGCATTGCAACAGAGATGATGGACCAGGAGTTCGAGGAGATAAAGATCTCTCCAGAGGACGAGAAGATCATAAAGGATATGGCTGCAGATCCTGATATCTTTGGAAAGATCACAAGGTCCATTGCCCCCTCCATCTACGGGTACAATGACGTCAAAGAGGCACTGGCACTGCAGCTCGTCTCAGGATTCTCAAAGAGGCTCCCTGATGGAGCAAGGATAAGAGGAGATATTCACATCCTTCTGGTGGGCGACCCGGGAATAGCAAAAAGCCAGCTCCTGCGGTATATGACCAAAATTTCTCCAAGAGGCATCTATACATCTGGAAAGAGCTCCACTTCGGCAGGCCTCACTGCAACTGCAGTCAAGGACGAGCTTGGAGATGGACGCTGGACCATTGAGGCCGGCGCTCTGGTGCTTGCAGATAAGGGCATAGCAGCCGTAGATGAAATGGATAAGATGGATGAGCAGGACAAGAGCGCTCTCCACGAGGCAATGGAGCAGCAGAGCTACCATCCTCTCACCGAGATCCAGCTCTCAGACGGCCGCAAGGTCAGGATAGGCGAGCTGGTAGACTGCCTGATGGAGAGCCATAGCGATGGCATTATCCAAGGAGTAGATTGCGAAATATTGCCACTGAGCAGTGAGATCAAAGTATACAGCTCGGATATGAGCAAGATCTTTGAGCTCTCAGTGGACAGGGTAAGCAGGCACCGTGCTCCGGACCACTTCATCAAGATCAGATACTCTAACGGCCGTGAGATATTGGTCACTCCTGAGCACCCGGTGTATATCGCCAGGGATGGAATTGCCTGCATACCTGCTAGCGATGTCAGAGCAGGTGATCTGGCTCCTGGATTAAAATCGTCATCATCCCAGGGAATGGGACAGTCTATTGTTGAGATGCAGAGGGCTTCTGATATTGGATACCTTTCAGTTGCAGAAGTCAACACAGTGCCAAATGAAGGCGAGCATTTCACCGATTATGTCTATGATGTGACAGTTGAACCAACTCACACATTCATTTCGCAGGGCGTCCTGCTTCACAACACCATAAGCGTAGCCAAGGCCGGCGTCATGGCAACACTGAAGTCGCGCTGCTCCCTTCTGGCCGCGGCCAACCCCAAGCAGGGCAGGTTCGACAAGTACGAGCCCATCTCGCCCCAGATCAACCTGACACCTGCTCTGATGTCGCGGTTCGATCTCATATTCGTGCTCACTGATGATCCGAACAAAGACCGCGATTCAAGGATAGCAGAGCACATCCTCAAGAGCAATTACGCTGGAGAACTCTCCACCCAGATCTCCTGGAACCCGGCCATCTCCCAGGATGATATAGATGCGGCCATGGACGTCATAGTGCCGGAGATTGAGCCTGAGGTGCTGAGAAAGTACGTGGCCTATGCCAGGAAGAACGTATTTCCAACACTCACTCTTGAGGTGAGGGAGAGGCTCCAGGCCTATTACGTGAGCCTGCGCCTCCAGGGAGTGGACTCCAACAAGCCTGTGCCCGTGACTGCGCGCCAGCTCGAAGCCCTTGTTAGACTCTCTGAGGCCAGCGCAAGGCTGCGGCTCAGCAATGAGATCACCAGGGATGATGCCGAACGGGCCATCAGGATCTCATATGAGTGTTTGAAGAAGGTGGGAGTAGACCCTGAGACCGGGTATCTGGATGCAGATATCATTGCGACAGGCCAGACCAAGACCACCAGAGATAAGACCAAGTTGATCATGGATATAGTGAGGGATCTGAGCAAAGAGCAGGGAATAGCGCCCATGGATGATGTCCTGGTTCAGGCCGAGGCCCAGGGAGTAGATAAGTCCCGGGCAGAGGAGATAATAAAGAGGCTCAAGCAGGACGGCTCCATAATGGAGCCCAAACATGGGCTGCTCAAGCTGGTTTGAGGATCATATGTGCGAAGATGCGCCTGATGAGATATATCTTAAAATTCACACTTCAGATAGAAATGTCCTTGTGGCGGCCTGCGACTGCGGCCTCATGGGCAAGAAGTTCGAGGAGGGCCAGCTCCAGGTAGAGATCTGCTCAGATTTCTTCGGCCTGGAGAAGGCCACCACTACAGATCTTGAGCGAGCAATGAGAGATGCAACTATTGCCAATTTTATAGGCAAATGCGCCGTGGAATGCGCAATAAAGCTGGGCTATGTGAATAGGGACAACGTCTTGGTGATAGATGGAGTGCCCTGTGCCCAGATGGTGGTTATGTGATGAGATCGGTTTGCCCCAAATGTGGAGGGCCATCTGAGATGGGACTGTGCGACAGATGCTCTCTTGAATCTATAAAACCTCTTAGCTGTCCTGATAGGGTTGAGGTTACGGTCTGCTCGGTATGCGGGGCAAGGCTTGCGCATGGGAAGTGGCAGATCACAGAGAAGACTGCACAAGAGCAGGCCTATGATGCTGTCCAAAGCGCAGTAGCTGTTCATAAGGACCTTGAGAACCCCGTGGCAGATGTCAGGCTGTTGCCCCGGGGCGCCACCAGATATCTGGCTGATGTGACCCTTCATGGCAATTTCAGGTCTTTACAGGTCGAGGACCGCTGCCAGATCCCGGTCAAGGTCATACGCATGGCCTGCGACAGGTGCAGCCGCAAGGCTGGAAAGTACTTTGAGGCCACAATCCAGGTCAGGGGGCCGGGCCGGTCGCCAACTGATACAGAGCTCTCTGAGGCAGTGAACATGGCACTTTCAATGGTCGATGCCTGCTACCGCAGAGGCGACCAGCTGGCCTTCATCCAAGATGTAGAAGAGGTCAAAGGAGGCGTGGACATCATCTTTGGCTCAACCCAGCTGGCCAGACAGGTGGCCCGGGCCATCTATGAGCGCTTTGGAGGAAGCATCCTTGAGACCACCAAGCTTGTTGGGGCAAAGGATGGCAATGATCTGTACCGTTCCACAATACTGGTCAGGATGCCCAGGCTCAAGAAGGGCGACTTCATGAAATTCAAAGGCTCCATATATGAGGTGACGGGTTTTGATGGAAAGAGCATCCTTCTTAAATCCATTGACGGCCGAAAGTCGGCCGTAAGTGAAGAGGATGCCCAGTCCATAGAGGTTCTGGGGAACAGGTCCCAGGCCAAGGCAACAGTGGTCATATCAAATGATGAGAAGGCTGTAGAGATCATGGACCCCGAGACATTCAAGATGGCCTTCGCGCTTAAGCCCTGGAATTTAGACCTGAAGGCTGGAGATGAGATCAGGGTGGCCAAGATCGGAGACGGGTTCATAATATTGGATTAGATTATATATATTGGGCCCGCCTCCACTGCGCGGCCGGGCCACCACAAAGTTCTTAAACTAGTTTTATGCAATTTCAATTGGTAGAAGCACGCATTTGAGCTTTGACTACACCATGATTAAGCTCTCCTGGAACCGAGAGCGATGTATTACGCAAGGGATAAGAAAAGTTCGGCAGAAGAATGCTCATGTGTGGGCAATTCTATCAGATGTTCCATGAAGTTGATGACTGGACACTGAAATAGTTAGATAGATGCAAATTCACGATCATTCCCAGTTCACTGAGATGCCTGTTATAGGCAAAGCCGTGTCGCGCAAGAAGTTCGATGGGGACCGTCATGGTTAGCTTTGGCTGGCCTCTTGTGGGTGTGACTTTTATCTGACTATTTTAAAATTAGAGGTGTCTTATATGCAAAATGTTGATACAACCAAATATGTAATTTATGCTGATATAACCGCGGATGGGATCGTGGAGAGGCCAGACGTGGTTGGAGCCATCTTCGGCCAGACCGAAGGGCTTCTTGGGAGCGACCTGGACCTCCGGGACCTGCAAAAGACCGGGCGGCTGGGGCGCATAGACGTCCAGATAACCTCAAGCGGCGGCAAGTCCAACGGCACAATCTCAATACCCTCCAGCTTCGACAAGGTCGAGACTGCAATACTTGCAGCAGCCCTTGAGACCATAGACCGGGTCGGGCCCTGTATAGCTCACATAGCAGTCAACAAGATAGAGGACGTCAGGGCCTCTAAGAGGAAGTACGTCATAGAAAGGGCCAAGCGCATCCTTGTAGAGATGTTCGATGAGAACATCCTTGAGACTGAGGAGATCACTGAGGAGATCAAACAGTCCGTGCGCATAGAGGAGATTACCCATATAGGGCACGACAAGCTCCCCGCAGGGCCAAATGTGCTGGACTCAGATGCCATACTGGTGGTCGAGGGCCGGGCAGATGTCTTGAACCTGCTCAAGTACGGCATCAAGAACGCCGTGGCCGTCGGCGGCACCAATATTCCTCCAACCATCAACGACCTCTGCGCAAAGAAGGTAGTCACAGCCTTCACTGACGGCGATAGAGGCGGAGAGCTCATAGTCAAGGAGCTTCTCCAGGTTGCAGATATAGACTACGTTGCCAGAGCGCCTGATGGCAAGTGCGTGGAAGACCTGACACAAAAGGAGATAGTGAGATCGCTGCGCCAGAAGATACCCATGGAGCAGGTTTTAGACCTCTATAAGATCAAGAACCAACCAAAGAGGCGCAGAGAGATCACTGCCAAGAGGAAGAGCCTGATTCGGGAGAAGCCGCTTTGCGTCAGGAACGTAGCTGAGCGCGCTGAGGCCATAGCGCCCAGAAGAATCGTGGCCCGCGATGTGGCGGCTGTGGCCAGGGAAGTCCCCATGCCCCAGGTGGAGGAGATCACTCCATCCGCAGTGGCTGTCGTCGAGGAGCCCCAGAGGGAATGGTTCAGGCAGCACGTGGATGAGCTGGACGGGACTCTTTCAGCAAGGCTGTTTGACAGGAACCAGAACGTGGTTAAAGAGATAGCAGTCAGGGACCTGGCAAGGGAGCTCAAGGACTCCAATGGAGACTTAAGTGGCGTGATCTTTGATGGCGTGGTGACCCAGAGGATCTTAGATATCGCAGCAGAGAAGGGCCTTGAGTACCTGATAGGCGCCAAGCTTGGAAACATCGCCAAGAGCCCCATCTGCGTAAAGGTCATGACCAAAGAGGCATAGGCCTCTTTTCTCTTCTCTTTGAAAATTTTGCAGGCTTAAAGCTTCTCATTATGCGAGGTCAATTCTGATGGATTTCAAGCAATGCATTGTGATAAGGACTGATTTAAAACTCTCACCAGGCAAGCTGGCAGTGCAGGTTGCCCATGCCGCAATCCTGGCCCTGGAAAGAGCAGATAAATCGACCACCTCTGATTGGAAGTCAGAGGGCCAGAAGAAAGTGGTGCTAAAGGTTGCAAACGTTCAAGAACTCTTCAGGCTGAGAGAGGAGGCACAGAAGGCCGGACTTCCAGCAGCCCTGGTGGTCGATGCAGGGCTTACTGAGATTCCTCCTGGAACCGTTACGTGCCTGGGCATTGGTCCCGGCAAGAACGTGCAGATGGACAAGATCACAGGCAAGCTGAGCCTGCTATGAGGCCCAGATGATACCTGCGCCCAAATCCGACCGTCTCCTGGGGATGGATTATTACCTGACAGATTCTCCGGGATGCGGGGGCATGCTCAGAGCCAGCCCCGAGGATTTCCTTGTAGAGGAGGTCTGGGACGAGAAAGGCTATGAGGGCGGCAGATACCTGGTGCTGGAGGTCAAGAAGACCGACTGGGATACTCACCACCTTATAAGAGAGCTCTCCAGGCAGCTTAGAATCAGCCAGAAGAGGTTTGGCTGGGCCGGCACCAAGGACAAGAGGGCGGTGACCAGCCAGCGCATAAGCATAATGAACCTGGACGAATCGGCTCTAAAGAGGATAACCCTGCCTGATATCGAGATCAGGGTGCTGGGAAGGACCAACCGATCTGTAGGCCTTGGCGACCTCCTGGGCAATAGATTCACCATAAGGATCAGCAAGATGGCCTGTCCTGATGCACCGGAGGTCATATCAAAGATCTCCTCTGAGATCTCTGCGCATAAGGGCGTTCCTAACTACTTCGGCATACAGCGCTTTGGAGACACCCGGCCTGTGACCCATAAGGTGGGCGAAGCCCTGGTAAGAGGCGACATCGAGGGCGCAGTCTTCACATATCTGGCCATGCCCTTTCCCGGAGAGCTGGAGGCGACCCGTGAGATCAGGCAGAGGCTCTGGGACAGCAGGGACATGCAGGCTGCTCTAAAGGAGTTTCCCGACTACCTGAGGTATGAGAAGGCAATGCTCAACCGCCTGGCGGAGAGGCCCGGCGACTATGCCGGGTCGTTCGATGTTTTATCACCCAACTTAAAGCGCCTCTTCGTCCATGCCTATCAGTCCTATATCTTCAACAAGATACTCAGCCGCAGGCTGGAGGCCGGGCTGCCGCTTGATAGGGCAGCGGAAGGCGACACGGTCTGCTTTGCCAGGGATGACCTGCCGGATATGGACAAGCTGCAGGTAGTTGACGGATCAAACATATCAGCCGTGAACAGGCTGGCAGATCGGTCCAGGGCTTATGTGACCATTCCATTATTTGGCTTTGAGTCTAAGATGGCAGGCGGGGCTGAAGGCGAGATAGAGCGGGCAATAATTGAGGAAGAAGACCTGGACCTGGAGGATTTCAGGATACCGGCCAACCCTGATCTGGGATCTCGCGGCGCCAGGAGAGCTGCACTTCTCAGGGCCTCTCCACAGCATTCAGTCCAGGACGGCCAGGCAGTGCTGAAATTCTTCCTGCCTGCGGGCAGCTATGCCACAGTCGTCCTGCGAGAGTATATGAAGAGCGGCAACCTTATCACAGAATAACTAGTGAGGGATCGGCCGTGCACAACATAGACGAATCATCTTCAAACTCAAACGATCTGACCCTGGATGACCCCTATGTGGTGGTCTACAAGCAGATACACGCCATAGCCAGCCCGGATAGCGACTTGGTTGAAATACTGGAGCGCTCCAGCTGCTACGGCGGATCTGCCTGGGCCAGGTACCACTATTCCAAGGGTCCCATGGTTCAGTCGTCCAGGTCTCTTGGCGAGTGGTTCAGGTACCTGGTAAGGCCGGGAAGAGTAGATTTAGAGCTCGTATCATCCAAGAGGTCTGCAGGCTTTGAGGCTGTAATTGTTAAGGGCGACGAGGTTGAGATAACCTACTCTGGCCTTGGCGGTGGAGGAGTGGGCGCGACCCTCTCCCGGGCAGGTGCCGGAGACGTTCTCAGGTACGAGGTCTCTGAATGCGGCGGAGGCCGTGTGGCCCGCGGGACCATAGTCGTGCCGAGGAGAGAGAGGATCGTCATAGGCGTGGACAACACAGACTCCAAGACCGTTGGCGCCACCTGGTCGCTGGTTCACAATATCGCAGCCAAGGTGGACCGCCACGAGGCCAGGTACCTCTCCCATGCACTGGTTCAGCTCTTTCCTGTGCCCACAAAGACCCAGAACTGCGTCTCCACAGCTGTTGAGTTTGCATGTCTGCCCGGCAAGGCCGGAGGAATGCTTGAGGATTTCAGGAAGCTCCTGCTCAAGTACAGCGTCTCAGACGAGACAGGCATGGTCGTCTACAGGGGTTTTGATCCATCGGCCTTCATGGACTATGCACTGAGGTGCAAGAGTGAGCGGGTCTCATATGAGGATGCTGTGAATGCAGTCAGGTCCGCCGGCGCAGAGATCATGATAGACGGGACCGGAGTGATAGGCGCGGTTGCTGCCCTGCCCTTCTACTCAAAGTCTGATGAGTCGGTAATCCCCGGCGTATGAAACAGGAGCTGAGCGGCGCAGAGGCCATAGACCTGGCAGCTCGCCACTGCAGTGTCGAGGCCCGGTTCTATGTGCCCGGATATCCCATAACCGATCTGGGCGCAGCCTTAGCAGCAGAGATCTCCGTCAATGAGAAGGTAGCCATGGAGATGGCCCTGGGAGCTTCGGCCACCGGGTCCAGGGCCATGGTCATAGTAAAGCAGCTTGGCATGAACCTGCTGGCAGATCCTCTGGTCATATCCGCCACCCATACCATAGGCTCAGGGCTGGTGGTTCTGGTCGGGGATGATCTGGGACCAAGAGGATCTCAGGCCGAGATGGACAGCAGGTATTACGGCCTGGTCTGCGAGCTGCCCGTGCTCGATCCAAGGGACCCGGAGTCTATTTACCATTCTATTGCCGAGGCTTACAGCCTGTCTGAGTGGATCAGGGCGCCGGCTATAGTTCGCATAACCTCTCGCTTGCTATCATCCAGAGGACAGGTCGATTTGGGCCTTAGCGAGATGCAGATGCAAGCGCCGCACCAGCACTTTGATAGATCGATCTGGGAGCTTACAGCAAAGGGCAGGCACCAGAGGTACCAAAGAGAGGCAGTGCATGTGATTGAATCGGCATCTGAGAGAACGCCTTTGAACAGTGTCCGGGTTTCCGGTCAGGTGGGAGTGATCGCCAGCGGGCATCCTGCCAGGCTGGCTGAGGGACTTGGGTGCTCTCTCCTGGCCATAGGCTACGCCAATCCGCTACCTTGGAGGCTTATCAAGGGCTTCATGGATGGACATAAACTGGTTTTGGTGGCTGAGGAGCCAGAGCCCCTCATTGAATCACAGCTCAGGATGAGCGATAAAATTCTGGGAAGGTTGACGGGACACCTGCCTTTCGGTCCGCTGTCTAAGGAAGATCTGTGCATTGCAATCGATGGTATCAACAGTGATTTTGGGAAGGCAGAGGCAAGATTGAAGCTGGAGCGGCCAGTCCCCGGTTATGAGTCCGCCAGAGAAAAAGGCCATAAAACCATCTGCGATGGATGTCCATTTGCAGCTCTATTTGCAGTACTTGGAAGGCTGGATGTGACTGTGGCTGGCGATGCCGGGTGCAGCATAAACTCAGTTAGAGAGCCTTACAGCTCTGTAGATATGGTCTATGGTCTCGGGTCTGCCATAGGCGTGGCATCAGGATTCAAAAGCAAGGGCATAGCAGTGATTGGCGACTATGCCCTGGCTCACAGCGGCCTGCAGGGATTGATCAATGCAGTCTGGAAGGGGAAGGATGTTCTGGTGGTCTTGATTCAGAACGGGGTGGCTGCTCAGACCGGAGGCCAGGAGGCGCCAGACCTGACCGGAGTACTAGAGGCGCTGGTGCCAACGCAGATCTTGAATTTTCCTGCTGCAGAAGAGGAGATAGAGAGGCTTCTTATGGATGAGCTGGCCAGGCCCGGGACATCGGCGGTGGCAGCCATCGGCAGGTGCGTGATGAGCAGAAGATATTAACGTCTTAAAATGTTGAAGATAGATTCGCGAATTTGAATTAGCTTTTGGCTGGCGAGACATTCCGGCATTTATAGGAATAGGCAGATCTCGGCGCGCATCCCCCTAGGGTTTAAACCAGGAAGTATCCTTATAATAATATCCGATGGTTTCACGCATTAAAAAAGAGTTAATAGATTTAAGGTTACATATATCACTAAAGATTTCCACGGTAGTTGAACACGTACGGGAAAAATATTTAAGAGCATATCTGAGATGCTCCACCCATTGAGTTAACTTAGCTCACGGACCGTATAGGCTCCACAATCCTAATTTGTCCGCATTTCGAAGATACCATTTTACCTGTCCGTTGTTGTAGCCATACATTATCTTATTCGTGTCCTTTGAACCATAGAGGTCAAGAAGACCTAGAGAATGTCCGACTTCGTGAGTCGCTATTGTGCGTACATCAAATTTGGAATTGGTGACCGTACTCTCAGCGGTTGCAATACGCCAATATTTGTTTCCATTGAAATAGACATCGGACTCTACTGCCTTGCAATAAGGATCGCCGTCCCACCCAGTTATAAATGTATCCGTGTAAAACCAAGTCCAAGTCACTGCAATGGTTGAACCTGTTATACTCTTCGTAACTTCCATATAGTTATTATTACCATCTCCGGTCCCCCCTTGATAAACACCTAGTACTGGTACTTTTGAGGTAAATTCGATGACGTTATTGGACCCAGCAGTGTTCGTAGTATCAGATCCTTTAAAGACATTCTTTGCAGTTTTACTATCCCATTCGTTAGCACCTTTGCTAATCTCTTGTGCCCAAAGTTTTGCATTTGCACTTGTACTACTACCAATCAAATTGGTGGATAGTTTATAATGGATAGGCGCATTCCATTTCCAGCCTATTCCGAAAGCAACATTGTTTACAGATGGCTTCACTGTGTTGGAGACTGTAACTCTATAGTTCCCTAGATCGCCATTACGATTTTCATAAATCCCATCTACTGAGACTGAAAGTTTGCCATCGGCTACGGCCTGTAGCACATTATCATCTACGACTTCCTGTCCGTTAAATGAGTTTGTTCCATAGATTCCTGCGTGATCAGCAGCGACTGAAACCAATTCTGCATTGGTGTCTCCGCTATTTGATATACCTCCTGCTATCACCATAGTGTTCTCTGGAGAGACTGATTTGCTACCTATGGCACAAGCATCGCCCAGCAATTCTGTATTCTGCGAGCTAATAGAAATGCCGTTACCAGTTGCTACTTTCTGGGTAGTTGTCATATCGCCGTTAAACACTAAAGCTTCTTGTCCAGTAGATGTTAGGTCCGTCGAGCTAGAAGCATAGGCTGCTATGTCACCACTACCTACCATATTCATGACTTTGGATGTACCTTCGGATGTGGCCATGGTAGATGTGGATACGCTGAATTGACTTGAGTCGATAGTGGCTATTGTGCTCTCAGCTTCGTATCCGTTTCCAGATGTTTGCTGGCCGAAAGCATTATCCCCCATACCACTTATCTGGGTTTTTTGGGAAAAGGTGCCATCGCCGAAAATAGAATCGATTTGCAGAGATGTCAATGGATCGAGACTGTAGCTCTCATATGATGATGCCCCATTAGTTCCGTAATTTATGTTTATACCAAGTGCTACTGGTATAAGGAATATGAGCATAGCTAAAATAATCTTGCTAACATTTTTTCTCAAGTAGTTTTCCCTCCTAATATTCTGGGATAAATGTCAATAACAGCCATTACAGATAAATACTTTTATATGTAGACGCACGCAGTTTGATTTTTTAGCATCCACATAGCCAAAGCAATATTTTATAAATATACTTTCAACCTTGTTACCCGATGCATTTGCGCTCCTGGATTGTGGGCTGTAATTTTCACTATGCAGTGCCATAATGGGGCAATAACAAGAGCCTGAGTCGATCTGTGCCTATAATGTATGGGAATAACGAGTTAGCCAGAAGATCAGTTAGGCCTATTTTAGGGTTCTCTTTTATGTTGTATATTTTGGGGCATAGAACGTGAGGCCCAAGTACGATCAAATGGCATTGATAATACCAGATTGTCAAGCAAAAATCAGCAGTGATGGCACCAAATAAAATGAAGATAGCAGAATGGCGCCTCGGCGCACATTCTCCTTTTCCCTTCACTCAGTATCCACAAACCTGTGGCCCAAATTCTTCATGACATGGGGCAGAGTGGTATACTCCATATCCTCCATGGGCAGCCTGTGGGGCTCAAAGGGCCCGTGCATCCTCATGTAATCAGTGATCTCAAGCACCCTGGCCCTGGTCCTGTCCCAGGCCACATCCTTGAAGAGATCGACTGGGCCTACAAAATGCCCGTGGGCGATCTGGAACCCTGCGGCAATAACCCTTGGTGGTCCATCGAACCTGGTTGGGTGTGCAGTGTCAAACGAGCACGGCATAAGAGGTCCGTTGTGGCTTCCCCTCATCCAGCCGCTGACCAGATGTCCCAGGGCAAAAGGCTCTAGAACCTCTCCCAGTGCCGGGAAACCGGACTGGGACCTGACCAGTGCCACGGGATCATCCTTGCCCACGTATGTTCCGGCCGTCTGGAATAGCTTCTCTGTGCTTATGACTGCGGCCGGCTCGTCATCAGGCAATTTGCCTCCAGGCTTTGGGAAGACCCTCTTTATGACGTACCTGGACTTGGCACCAATGAGCGCCAGCATGTCGTACATCTCTGCAGGGCAGTCCATGAAGACCTTCTTGTGCTCCATTATGTCCCAGACCTCGAATGTGAAGCCGTGGTGGCACGCCGGGTCAATTACCAGGCCTGCGGTGTTGAAGGGGTCTGCAAATATCTTGTATATGGGGAAGTTGAATGCTCCAGGCTCGGTCTTGTCCATCATGAAGGCGATCAGGGGCTCGGCACCGCGCTCTGTGAACTCCATCTCAGCAACGCCTGGTCCCATGCCCCTGATGTTTCCGCTGAATGCATCAGATAGAAGATCCTGGCCGGCTCCATAGAGCTTGAGCTTCTTTGCAACCTCGGTGGCCTCCTCAAAGGTCTCCCAGGCCAGGCCGTGTATCTCTCCGTTATCCACACCTCTCCTGTGGCTCATTATGAGCTCCAGGTCGTCTCCGCAGGCAAGAACGCTAAAGTCTATCAGTGCGCCAGACTTCTTGGCCTGGGTGAGCTTGGACTGCGCTGTCTCTATCAAGGCAGGGTGGACAGATGAGTGTCCTGGATACCCGCCAACATCTGCTTTTATAAGGCTTATTGTGATCTTATTGGTCATCTTTATCCCTTTACCTGTTGCCAGCCATCGGCATTATGCCTTTTTAGAGCTTTCCATACTTCTTTTAGCTCTGCCGTCCTTTTATTTCATATGGCTTCTCACTGGATAGGCGCCCGAAACGGCCCTGCAACTCTCTCTCTTTACAGGCAATATTATAATCTTAACCCTATGACCGCTGTATATCTTGGTGGTCCTAAGTACCTATCTGATGCAAAGGCTCATCCTGCGCCTATTTGGCACTGTTCCGCGAACAGCCTTCAATGCCTGGCAGCTCCCGGGCCGGGACATCTGATCAATTAGTTCTTCAGCAAACTCATTATGTCCTATGCCGTTGCTTATGCGTGCCAATGCTATTCTCAATATGGAGCATTTGATATGGAGCTAATCGCGAAATACCATATGGTGAGGGATATATATTAACTACTCTCGCCGATCTCCATATTCACATGCTTTTTGCCTTTGCGCTATCTTTTATAAATGGTTACTCCGGATTTATAGGATTGGACTTATATTGGATAGATTATCATATTTGTGCATTGGTTTGGATAGACATATCTTTTTGGATGGGCAAATCTACTTGAATCGGCCTCAACGGGGATCTAGATTTAATCTTCAAACTATCAGGCAATACCGTCAATTTATATTTACATATATGCTCCTTCCCATCGGCCCCAATGCCTTTAATTGCAATTTCATGGTTCCCTACTTGCGCATTCTGATCAACCATTATAGTAATTAGGGAATAATATGTCGGTTCTTCAGAGTTTCGAGCAAAAGAAACCTTGAAATCCGGTAATTCTTTATTTACAGCTAATATAACTTTATATATATATCTCGATATTACTTTATTTATACTCTCTACTGTGACTTCGGTCATAGCTGGAGCACCTTGTATTGCTTCTCCCTGTAGGGGGTCAATTAACAGCCGAAAATCTGGCTGGCTTGAGATCGCGCCTCGGCCTAAATTTAACCATCCTGCTATAGCGCCAGCGGCTGAAACTAATAAAGAAGGATCAGGAGTCATGCTAGTTGCTCCTTGTTGTTAAGTTTTCCTTAGAATTTATAGTTGTATCGATGCCTTCTATTCGATTAATATAGCGATTCGCTTGATCAATATATTCCCCTGAATATGGTGATGTACGTTGGATAAAATTTTTATATGAGTCAACAGCATTGTCAAATAGTCTGGCTTCTCTATATGCATTTCCTAAGTTATAATAAATCTCTGAGAATCTCGGTTCAATTCTTAAGGCCTCTTTAAGTTGGAAAATTGCTTTTTCAAAATATCCTTTTTCTGTTAACGCAATCCCTAGATTATTATGTGCTTCTGCGAAGTCTGGTTTTATTTCCAGCGCCTTTTCGAATTCCCTTATTGCATCATCAATCAGTCTCTTATCGTGGAAGGCATTTCCTAGATTATTATGAGCTTCTGCAAACTGGGGCTGCAATTCTAATGCAGTCTTGAATTCCCTAACTGCATCATCGATTTGACCTTTATCTAATAAAAGGAGACCTAATGTATTATGAGCGTCAACATAATTAGGATCTAATTTCGTTGCATTAAATAATTCAAGAATTGCATCATCGGTTTGGCCCTTTTCGCTTAGGGCATTTCCCAGGTTATAATGAGCTTCTTTGGAATCAGGTTTTATGTCCAATGCCCTTTTAAATTCTCTTATTGCATCATCAATCCTATTTTGGCCTAAATAAACTATCCCTATATTTATATGGGCTAAAGCATAATTCGGATTAATCTCCAAACTTTTTTCATATTCTTCGATTGCTTTTTGAAATAATCCTTTCATTGAAAAAGCAACTCCTAGATTATTATGTGCTTCTGCAGAGCTAGGATCTAGGCCAATAGCTTTTTCATATTCTTGAATAGCCTCATCTAGTAAGCCTTTTTTCGCTAGAGAGACTCCTAGGTTAATATGAGGTTCCAATTGGCTTGGCTCTAGTTTTATTGCTTCTTTGAATTCCTTAATAGCATTATCTATCATTCCTTTGTTATCTAGTGCAATTCCTAGATTATTATGGGTCTCTTTATCATCGGGTCTTATTCTCAGAGCTTCCTTATATTCTACTATCGCATCATCTATATAGCCCAAATCATTTAATATATTTCCCAAATTATCAAGAGCTTCAACTAAATCAGCCTTTAGTTTCAATGCCTCATTATATTCCATGAGGGCCTCATTAATTAAACCTTTTTTATATAGAATATTCCCGATATTATTATGGGCTTCCGAATAATTAGGTTCTAATCTTAGGGCTTCTTTGTACTCTAGTATAGCTTCATCTAGTTGTTTGGTATTTGATAAAGCAATTCCCAAATTATAATGGATCATAGCATCATTTGGATCTTGTTTAAGCGCTTCCCTATACTCTTTAATCGCCCCTTGGAAATCGCCTTTTTTATCCAAAATTGTGCCTAGATTAATTCGCGCATTTATAAAAGTCGGTTCTATACTTAGAGCTTCTTTATATTCTTTTATGGCATCATCGAATAAGCCTTTCTTTTTATATGCATTGCCTAAGTTATAATGAGCTTCTTCCAGGCTAGGATTTATTTTAAGCGACCTTTTATACTCTTCTATAGCATTCTCCCATTGGCCTTTGCATTCAAGAGCAATTCCTAGGTTGCTATGCGCCTCAGCATAATTAGGATCAAGCTGTAATGCCTTCTCATATTCATTTATTGCTTCATCAAATTTATCTTGATCTTTCAATATATCACCTATATTGACATATATTCCTGGCTCCTTAGGATTTATTTCTGCAGCTTTCCTATATTCTAAGATAGCATCCTTCTGCAGACCTCTCTCAGCCAAAATATTCCCGATATTACAACGAGCTTGGAAGAGATTTGCCTTGAATTTTAACGCATTTTTATATTCATTTAAAGCACTATCTTTCTCGCCCTTCTTTTCTAAGGCGACCCCTATATTATAATATGCATCAGCATATTCTGGATTAAATTGCAGGGCTTTTCTATATTCCGTTATTGCGTCATCTAACTCGCCCTTGGCCATAAGCGCATTTCCCACGCCTTTAAGCGCCTCTAAAAAATCTGGCTTTAACTCCAAAGCCTTTCTATATTCTTGGATTGCTTTGTCAAGGTAACCATTCTCCTTTAGCGATTTTCCTCGATCATAGTAAATTTGAGCTTTAGTTGTAGTATTTGATTGATTTTCCTTTGAATGATTCATAATTATACCCTCGAATCATAATATCCAGTATTTTCTATTTATCGCAGATATGGTTCGACTATTTATATTTTGGCCTCATTTAAATCATTTTATATTAAATGAAGCTATCTTCCGTCAAACACATGGCGCATCCACCCTGCAAACTGCGAGTATTCATTAATAAATAAGCCTAACCAACTTCCCAGCATAAAAATTTCTTATCCCTCCATACCTGCGTTATATGATTGCTAGGCCAACTCCTTATATCCTATGCCGCTCCTTATGGAGCCCGTGCTATTCTCAATATGGAGCATTTGACATGGAGCTAATCGCGAAATACCATGTGGAGACTGACATGCCCATAAAGAAGGCTGCTGAGGCCATAGCTGCAGAGCAGTCCACGGGCACCTGGACAGAGGTCCGGGGATCGGAGAGCGAGCTTGCCGCCCGGGTGATCAAAGCCGAGGGCGACCATGTGGAGATAGGTTTCCCTGAGGAACTCTTTGAGCCAGGAAACATCCCACAGTACCTTTCGGTGGTCGCGGGCAACCTCTTTGGTCTTGGAGCTTTGAGGAAAGTTCGCCTCCAAGATGTCATCTTTCCAGAGAGCCTGGTCCGGGCACATCTTGGACCTAAATTCGGCATTGAGGACGCAAGAAAGATCTTGGGCGTATATGACCGGCCCTTTGTGGGCACCATAATCAAGCCCAAGGTGGGGTTGAACCCCCATGATACTGCCCAGGTTGCGGCGGCCGCGGTTCGCGGCGGGCTCGACCTTCTCAAGGATGACGAGACCCTTACCGACCAGAGCTTCTGTCCGATGGTTGATCGGGTAGAGGCGGTCATGGATGCCCTGGACAAGGTCGAGAAGGAGACTGGAAAGAAGGCCTTCTATGCAGTGAATGTCACCACAGGCGCAGACCAGATCCTGGACAGGGCCATGCTGGCGATAGATCACGGGGCCAACATGGTCATGGTGGACGTCCTTACCGCGGGCTTCTCTGCACTTGAGAGGCTCTCCAGGAACGTAAATGTGCCAATACACGTCCACAGGACAATGCATGGGGCTCTTACCAGGGACAAGGGTCATGGAATATCGATGCTTGTCATCTCAAGGCTTGTGAGACTGGCCGGCGGCACCAATCTTCATACAGGGTCCTACATGGGCAAGATGGCGCGCGAGGTCGAGGAGAACGACCTGTCCAGAGATGCTCTGCGTGGCGAGTGGTACGGCCTAAAGAGGGTCTTTCCTGTGGCCTCTGGAGGGATATCGCCGTCTGCGGTCGCAGCTAATTTAGACGGCTACGGCGTGGACTGCATAATCCAGGCGGGGGGCGGAGTGCACGGCCATCCAGGGGGAACAACGGCAGGCGCGAAGGCCATGGTCCAGGCTGCGGAGGCCTGGGAGAAAGGTATCCCCATAAATGAATATGCTAAAACACACAAAGAGCTAGAAACAGCCTTAAAAATTTGGGGAACTTGAGTCATGGATTGATATCGACGTCTGTAAACTGGCAAAACCGAAGAGTTTATATTGGTATATGCGGATGGGAGAAAGCGTTTATCACGAGTCAAAGTGATGTAGCGCTGTTTGAAAATAATAGAGGTGTAGAGAGGGATCATGTAGAGGGATCAGATGGCTAGAGACGATATCTTATCGAAAATTAAAGCGGCAGAGGCCGATTCCAAGGCCGCAGTCCAGCGGGCCATGGAAGCAAAGGACAAAAAGCTCGCCGATGCCACAACCGAAGCAGCGAACATCGTGAGGACCGCTGAGGCAAACGCTCAAGAGTATTACGACAAGAGCGTCGCCAAGGCAAACAGCGATGTCAGTGCCAAGAAACAGCAGATCATACAGGGCGGGGCAAAGAACGTTGACTCAATGAGGAACAGCGCGAGCGCACGGCTGGACAAGGCAGTTGACTATTTGTTAAAGGAGTTTATGGGGATTTTACATGCTTAGACCCGTAGAGATGAGTCGCATAGTCGTCGCCGGGTCCAAGGACGTAATAGAGCCTGTAGTTGAGAAACTACACGAGTTACGTCTGTTACATCTTGTAAACTTCAGTGGCAGCCAGAACGGCTTTGAGATGGGCAAGCCCATAGGCAAGGCCAAGGAGTACTCCGAGGATCTGATAAAGCTCAGATCCATGGCCAGGTACCTGGATGTCAAATCCAAGGCACCAACAGTGACCTTCTCTGATTCTCAGGTCCTATCCCAGAAGGATGACCTGATAAATAAGGTCGGAGACGAAGTCACCTCCACTTTCGAGCGCATGGTCGCGATCGATGCCGAGTCCAAAATAAAGCTGGACCAGGCAAAAGTGCTGAGGCCTCTGGCTGTTTTACCGCTTCCTCTTGAAGATTATTATGGCTATGAAACACTGGCCGTCTTTGTAGGCACAGTCAAGTCAGCGGTCGACGCGGACGTAGCAAGAGTCTCTCCAAAGAGCGAGGTCTACTCCGGCAGCACCAAGACCGCAAGCATTGTTGCTGTGTTTGTGCCAAAGGACAAGGCGTCAGAGGTTTCATCGGTCCTATCTGAGCATGGATTTGCAGAGATTTCAGTCCCGCATCTCGAGGGCAATGTGGACAGCGCCATATCCTGCCTTGAGTCCAGTGCCAAGAGCCTCGAGGCTGAGAAGGCACCCCTGCAGCAGAAGCTCAAGGACCTGAGGAAGCAGTATGAAGACCTGATACTGGCGACTGATGAGTATCTGTCCATCCAGACCCAGAAGACTGAGGCACCTCTCAGGTTTGCAACGACTGAGAACGCCTTTGTCATAGATGGCTGGGCTCCCACAAGCGAGTTCGGTCGGCTCAAGGCCGATATAGAGTCCGCAGCAGGCGGGCACGTGGATGTGGAGAAGCTGGATGATGCAGAGGCTGAAGGATTGGCCGAGCACGGAGAGGACATCCCAACAAAGATGAACAACCCGGGCATAGTCAAGCCCTATGAGCTTATCACCAGGCTTTATGCCATACCAGAGTACAAAGAGTTCGACCCGACACTGCTCATATTCGTGTTCTTCCCAATCATGTTCGGAATGATCCTGGGAGATATTGGATACGGCGTAATGATCTTCCTTGCAGTCATGCTTCTCAAGAAGAAGTTCAGGACTGATGGATGGCAGCAGCTGTGCAACATAGTTCTCATTGCAAGCGTCTGGGCTGTCATCTTCGGCGCAGTCTTTGGCGAGATATTCGGTCCGCTTGGACTGTGGGGCAAGATAATGGGTCATCTGCCAGAACATGAGATTGAGCTTCTCAAAGAGACTGGCGGATTCTTTGGTGAGGGCGTATTTGGCGCTCTTGGAAGGCTTGGCCCCGGCGGGATCTTCCCAATGGACAGGTTGGCCACAAACGCCGTTTTGATGCTGATTGGAATTAGCATATTTATCGGCGTCCTGCATTGCAGCGTTGGATCGATTTTTGGTATCAAGACAGAACTCAACTATGGCGAGAAGAAGCACGCCTATTTCGAGAGGCTGCCTGTGCTTATGTTCCAGGTATTCTTCGCTATATTCCTCCTGGGCCTGGTCATGGGACAGATGATCATGGTATATCTTGGCGGAATAGTTATCTTGATATCAATAGTTATGAACGTCATGGGACCTGAAGGCCCGATGGGCGCGGCTCACATACCATTCTACGTGAGCAACCTGATATCCTACCTGAGGCTTCTGGCCATTGGTCTCGCGTCAGTAGGTCTGGCCTTTGCCGCTAACCAGCTGGCATTCTATGTCATAATGCCAATGCTCTCAGGCGGCGCAGAGAGCCCAACAATATTTGCTACAATTGCAGGAATAATAGTATTGTTCCTGGTACACTTCATCAACATGCTGCTTGGCATACTATCACCATTCATGCACCCCTTGAGGTTGCATTATGTGGAGATGTTCACCAAGTTCTACAGCGCGCATGGCGGTGGAGTTGAGTACAGCCCCTTCGGACATGTCCGGAGGTTCTTGAAGGCATGATTTCTGAATTGATTAATGGTAATATCTATAAGGAGGTTTGAGGAAAATGGCAATAACGGATGCTGGAATACTGTATGGATTGTTGGCTGTAGGCGCTGGACTTGCAACTGGACTCGCCGGTATCGGTGCTGGTGTTGGTGAGCAGGGCATTGGAGCTGCTGTGGTGGGCGTCGTTGCAGAAGAGCCCGGATTCCTCGGCAAGGGACTGTTCCTTATGCTTCTGCCCGAGACACTGATCATCTTCGGCCTAGCCGTATCTTTGATCCTGATGTTCGCCTGGACACCTTTCGCCGCAATACTCTAAGCGGGCCATTTCGAGGGTGAGAGGCAATGGCACTAGATGCAGTAGTTGAAGATATTCTTGCAACCAGCAAGGACAAGGTCGCAGTCATAAACACTGAGGCTGACCTTGAGGCTGCAAGGATTCTACAGGAAGCTAGGGACCGTGCCGCAGAGATAAAAGCCAGGAAGGAAGCTGAGGTTGAACACGCAATCGAGGCCGTAGAGCGCAGGGAGATTTCCAGCGCTCACCTCGAAGTCAAGAGAGCAGAGCTAAACGTCCACAAGGATCAGATGGAGCAGGCAAGAACCAAGCTCTTTGATTCCATCAAGAACATCTCCAAGAAGGACAATGAGGCTCTCATAAAGCAGCTCTTGGCACCTTACAACCTCAAGGATATGAAGGTCTACTCCAATCAAAAGGATGCGGCCTTCGTATCCTCTCTCGCCCCCAATTATGGAGGCAACCTGGACATAATTGGCGGCGTGGTAGCTGAGAGCAAAGACGGTGCTCTGCGTTACGATCTGACCTACGAAACTCTTGCGCGTGAGGTATTTGAGAACCACATGAAAGAGGTTTCCAGGATATTGTTCGGGTGAGGACGATGCCGGTACTACGTTTGCCGAAGTTCGGACAACCGGTGAAGTACGCCTACATCACGGGTAGAGTTCGGGCCATGAAAACCAAGCTCATACCTGCAGAGATGTATCCGAGATTGCTGGCTATGGACACTTCAGAGATAGCCAGATACCTTGAGGAGACCCAGTACAAGGATGAGATAGATTCTCTATCCAAGGACTTCAAGGGCTCGGAGCTCATAGAGCATGCGACCTTCGCCAACCTGGCAAAGACCTACAGGAAGCTCCAAGAGGTCTCTATAGATGAGCCCGGGTTCCTCATCCTAGAGTATCTCAGGCGCTGGGATATATGGAATATAAAGACCATTCTGAGAGGAAAGTCCTACGGGGCAAGCGATGCAGAGATCTCCAAGTATCTGGTCCCTGCAGGTGAGCTCTCCCCGGATTTCCTCGATGAGCTGACAAAGAAGGCTTCCATCCAGGAAGTCATATCCTCATTTGAGGGCACAGACTATGCCGAAGCCCTGGCCAAGTACGATGGCAAGGATCTGGCAAGCCTAGAGAACGCCCTCGATAAGCTCTATTACTTCAGAATGGAGCGAGCAGTTGGAGGAACTCTCTCGGTAGGTGGCGGCCTGCTCCTCAAGTATGTGAGGAGAGAGATCGATATAAGGAACCTGATCACCCTATTTAGGATGAACAAGGCCGGAATCGATGCAGCCATCATACAGGAGAACCTCATACCTGGTGGAAAGTACCAGGAAGAGCTTGCCCGCATGGCTGGCCAGCCTTTTGCAGAGTTCCTGCGGGGCCTTGAAGGCTACCCGTTCTGGTCCGCTATATCCGATATCGCAACGCCAAGTGTGGATGCCATAAGCAGGATTGAGGCCAGGCTGAAGGCTTACCTTGTCAGGTATGCCTGGGCCCTGTCGAACTACCATCCGCTATCCATCCTGCCGGTTCTGGGATACATAGTCAGCAAGGACACCGAGGTCGCTAATATCCGCAAGATCGCTCTGGGAAAGGAGACTGGACTTCCGTCAGAGCTCATTGAGGAGCAAGTGGTGGTGGCTTAATGGAGATAGCAGTTGTTGGAAGCGGCGATAGTGTTCTCGGGTTTAGCCTCGCTGGAATAAAGAAGGCATATTCGGCCAGCACAGAGGACGAGCTTGTCTCTAAGATAGAAATGGCCATGGCTGACCCCAATGTTGGAATCCTTGTGCTTACGCAAAAGGATTTTAACAGCCTCCCAAAGAGGCTGCAGGAGCAGCTGTCCGATTCTGTCAGGCCGACTGTAATTTCCATCGGAACCGAGCTGAGCACAGAGATGAGAGAGAAGATTAAAAGAGCAATAGGTGTCGATTTATGGAAGTAGGCAAAGTTAAGAGAGTTGCCGGGCCAGTGGTTCAGGCTATAGGCCTGAAGTCTTCGATGTACGACCTGGTCCTGGTCGGCAATGAAGGGCTGATGAGCGAGGTCATCGGCATTTCCGGCAATAAACATATCATTCAGGTATACGAGGATACCTCCGGCGTCAAGCCAGGCGAGCCAGTCAAAGAGACAGGCGCTCCACTGGTAGCACAGCTGGGTCCAGGAATCCTCACATCTATCTATGACGGTATCCAGAGGCCCCTCACAAAGCTTGCTGAGGAATCGGGAGACTTCATCAGCAGGGGTCTGTTCGTAGATGGAATAGATCACAAGAAGAAGTGGGAGTTCAAGCCCGTAGCCAAGAAGGGCGACGTTCTAAAGCCCGGACAGTCCTTCGGTGAGGTCCAAGAGCAGCTCCTGATCAACCACAAGATCATGGTCCCACCAAGGATGAAGGGCGGAGCCGTAAAGGAGATCTACTCCGGCAACTTCACAGTCGATGAGACCGTGGCCGTCCTTGAGGATGGCACAAAGCTCACCATGATGCAGAAGTGGCCAGTAAGAATGCCAAGGCCCGTCACAAAGAAGCTGGCCCCAACCATCCCACTGAGGACTGGACAGAGGGTCGTCGACGGATTCTTCTCACTTGCCAAGGGCGGAACGGCAGCCATCCCAGGCGGATTCGGCACTGGAAAGACTGTCATGCAGCAGACCCTGTCCAAGTGGGCAGATGTCGATATAGTGGTGTACGTGGGATGCGGCGAGCGCGGCAATGAGATGGCCGATCTGCTCCACGAGTTCCCAGAGCTGGTAGACCCCAGGACCGGCAGGCCCCTGATGGAGAGGTCTATCGTTTACGCCAACACATCCAACATGCCTGTGGCAGCCAGAGAGGCTTCCGTTTACACTGGAATGACCACCTCTGAGTACTACAGGGATATGGGCTACGATGTCATGATGACCGCTGACTCCACCTCACGGTGGGCAGAGGCCATGAGAGAGCTAGCATCCCGTCTAGAAGAGATGCCTGGTGAAGAGGGCTACCCCGCATACCTCGGAGCAAAGCTCGCAGACTTCTACGAGAGAGCTGGCCGTGCTGCAGTCCTCAATGGCGGAGAGGGTTCCGTCAGCGTCGTTGGAGCAGTCTCCCCGGCGGGTGGAGATTTCACAGAGCCCGTCACTCAGAATACGCTGAGGATGGTCAAGGTGTTCTGGGCACTCGATTCCAAGCTCACACAGCGCAGGCACTTCCCATCCATCAACTGGCTGGATTCCTACTCGCTGTACGACAAAGATCTCGAGCCCTGGTTCACAGAGAACGTCACACCAGACTGGAACAAGAACAAGAGAAGGGCCATGGCCATTCTGCAGGAGAATGCCGAGCTAGAAGAGATAGTGATGCTCGTCGGTTCGGATGCCCTGCCTGAGGACCAGCAGGTCACCCTTGAAGTCGCAAGGATGATCATCAACTTCTGGCTCGCTCAGAGCGCGTTCCACCCGGTAGATACATTCTGCCCGTACAAGAAGCAGGCAGATCTGCTGGCAGCCATCCTGAAGTACAGGGACTACGCCTTTGATGCACTCTCCAGGGGGGCAGCAGTAGAAGCGGTCAAGTCTGTACCATCCAAGGATGCCCTGGCCAAGGTGCGGCTTGAGGAGCAATATGAGCCCATACTCCAGAAGGTACTGGCTCAGATGGACTCCGAGTTCAAGGCACTGAAGTGAGGAGGATTTGCAATGACCAAGGAATATAAGACTATTACTGAGATCAAAGGCCCTCTGATCTTCGTTGAGAAGACCGAGCCAGTGGGATTCGGCGAGCTCGTCGAGATCAGGACCGGCACAGATATCAAGAGAGGCCAGGTGCTCGATACCTCAGATGAGATCGTGGTCGTCCAGATATTCGAGGGAACTGGCGGACTGTCCAAGGACAGCGCTGTCAGGTTCACTGGAGACGTCATCAAGATGCCTCTGGCACCAAGCATTATTGGACGCGTTCTGTCAGGGTCCGGAAGGCCAAGAGATGGCGGACCGGCCATCGTCCCCGATGTGGAGAGAGAGATTTCCGGAGCTGCCATCAACCCAGCATCCAGAGAGAAGCCAAGATCTTTCATCCAGACTGGCATATCCACAATCGATGGTACAAACACCCTCGTGCGCGGACAGAAGCTGCCCATCTTCTCTGCATCAGGACTTCCACACAACGATGTCGCCCTGCAGATCGCCAGACAGGCTAAGGCATTAGGCGAGGCCGAGTCATTCGCAGTTATCTTCTGCGCAATGGGCATCACCAACGAAGAGGCCCAGCACTTCATGGCCGACTTCGAGAGGACAGGAGCCCTTGAGAGGGCAGTCGTGTTCCTCAACCTGGCAGACGACCCCGCTGTGGAGAGGCTTCTCACACCCAAGCTCGGTCTCACCTGCGCAGAGTATCTCGCATTCGATCTGGACATGCACGTGCTCATCATCTACACAGACATGACCAACTACTGCGAGTCTCTCAGGCAGATGGGAGCAGCTCGTGAGGAAGTTCCAGGACGCCGCGGCTACCCAGGATACATGTACACTGACCTGGCAACCAACTACGAGCGCGCTGGAATCATCCGCGGAAAGAAGGGCTCAATCACCCAGTTCCCAATCCTGACGATGCCAGGAGACGATATCACTCACCCCATCCCAGACCTGTCTGGGTACATCACTGAGGGTCAGATCATCATCTCCCGTGAGCTTCACAGGAAGGGCATTTATCCCCCTATCGACATCAGACCATCACTATCCAGGCTGATGAACTCAGGAATCGGCAAGGGTCATACCCGCGAGGACCACAGGGCAGTGTCAGATCAGCTCTACGCATACTATGCAGAGGGTAATGATCTCCGCGGCCTTGCAGCCATCGTCGGCAAAGAGGCTCTCTCAGAGCGAGATAGGCTCGTTCTGGATTTCGCCGATAAGTTCGAGAAGAGATTCGTCAACCAAGGCAGGGATGAGGATAGGTCTATCTTCGACACCCTGTCCATTGGCTGGGACCTGCTGAAGGATCTGCCCGAGGCCATGCTCACCAGGATAGACGATAAATACATCAAGGCTTACCACCCGAAATACGCAGGCACAGCGAAGCAAGCCGAAGCACCAAAGAAGTGAGATCATGCCCGTAATCAGAGGAACAAAGCCGACCAGGGCAGTGCTCATTGCCCTCAGAAGAAGGATCAAAGTAGCACAGACCGGTCACTCGCTCCTCAAGATGAAGCGCGACGGCCTCATGATCGAATTTTTTGAGGTGTTGAACAGGGCGAAGACAGTCCGGAAAGAGCTAGTGGAGAACCTCATCGTCGCAGAGCAGAGGCTGAACATGGCCAAGGCCATAGATGGCACAGTCTCCATCAAATCTGTGGCCTTTGCCCTGCAAAAGTCGCCCTCCATTGAGCTCGAGTCCAGAAACGTCATGGGAGTAGTAGTGCCAAAGATCAAGGCCGAGTCCGTACAGAAGAAAATGTACGAGCGCGGCTACGGCATCATAGGCACGAGCTCTGCCGTTGACGAGGCTGCCGAAGCCTTTGAGAAACTGATGGATAAGATCGTACTGGCTGCAGAGGTTGAGACCGCTACAATCAGGCTGGTCGAGGATATCGAGTCCACCAAGAGAAGGGTTAATGGCTTAGAGTTTAAAGTCATACCCGATCTCAAGGATACCATCAGGTTCATAGGCTTCGCCTTGGAGGAGATGGACCGGGACAACGTGGTCAGACTCAAGAAGCTCAAGGGCAAGTCCCAGGCTCGTGTCAAGGAAGAGGAGGCCAAGAAGGCAGCAGCACTGGCAGCCGCCAGCGCAGCCGTCCCAGAGGCCGCCCCGGCCACTAGCTGAAGCTGAGATATGCCCAACTGGTTCGAAAGAAAGGCCAAAGACTGGTTCGGGACTCCCGAAAAGAAGATGAAGCTATTGCAGTGGTTGGTATATATTACCAACCTCTACATCATCTTCGGGATTTTCGTCCTTATTTGGATACTCTATGGCCAGTATATAATGCAGTTCTGGGAATACCTGACCGAGGAGTTCCTTCCCCAGTTCTTTTCTGGGGCTTAAATTTTTAATTATTTATATGCAAGAAATACAGGTATATCTTGCGACTAATGAAGACTATTATAGGTAAGGGATTGTAACGAAATAAAGTAGGAATATCTCTATCGCTTCATTTTATTGAATACCCCGCATAGAAAGAAATTACTAATGCATCAAGACAGAATCCATCTTCTGAAAAACACTTGTTTGGAGATCGGACAAAGATATTGCTTTCAATTTGATGCCATAGGGACTGATGGTAACCACATGCATGTGTTTGTAGGATCTGAACCAAAATACTCGCCATCAAGGGTAATGCAAATTATAAAAAGCATAACTGCTAAACAAATGTTCAAAGCGTTCCCCGAAATCAGGAAACAGTTATGGGGTGGAGAATTTTGGAGTGATGGTGGTTACGTT
>Ga0074195_1001320_pt1 | contig 35851 bp, 33 predicted proteins | sample EPASupsiteHSE623_FD_64525 | JGI IMG/M metagenome (GOLD analysis project Ga0074195, IMG submission 64525) | Bioremediated contaminated groundwater from EPA Superfund site, New Mexico - Sample HSE6-23 | ecosystem: Environmental > Aquatic > Deep subsurface > Groundwater > Contaminated ... | reverse complement strand
CAAGGTCTTTTTTAACATCGTGGACAACTCGGTGCGCTACGGGGGAAAAGATACAATGATCCGTTTTTCTGTTGAAAGCAGCAATGAGGATAAAATTATTGTGTTCGAAGACGATGGTGCCGGGGTGGCCGCTCCTGACAAGGAAAAGATCTTTGAGCGGGGCTTTGGGAAGAATACCGGTCTCGGCCTGGCCCTGTCCCGGGAGATCCTCCACATCACCGGCATCACCATCAAAGAGACCGGTGAGCCGGGCAAGGGGGCACGGTTCGAGATGACGGTGCCAAAGGGGATGTGGCGGGTTACCAGCGGGAAATAGTATTCATTTATTTTTTGGAAGTCGTGGCCAGCTGCACGCGCTCAAGTGCGAGAGCCATCTGGTTGGCAAACGCCGTGAGGATACGTTCCTGTTCGTGGGTGATGATGCCATCGGGTTCAGCAGGTTTCACGCCCAGGATCCCGAGCACGCCCGCTGAACTCTGCAGCGGGATGTACCGGAGCCGGGACCCGTGGAGAGTATCGGTATCGTACCCGGCAACGGCACTATGCTGGAATGCCCAGGTCGCTACGGCAATATCATCTGCATTCAGGACCAGCCCGTGACCCGGCGGGTGAGCGGTGAGAGAAGCCTCGTCCGGAAGCAGGACCACGCTTTCCCACTGGAATATTTCCCGGATATGCCGGGTTACTGCAACGATGATAGAATCTGCATCTGCGGCAACTGTAAGATCCTGCGAAAGCGCGTACAGCGTCCCGGTCTCCTTCTCCCGCTCCTGTGCGGCAAACGCATGCTCGCGTACCCGGGTTACCAGCAGGCTGATCAACGCACCGACGATGATCATACCGGCAAACGTGATGATGTATTCGGAATCAGTCACCTGGAACGTGAAGTACGGGGGAATAAAGAAAAAATCAAACGCCAGGACCCCGATGATGGCAGTAAAGATGGCAGGCCGCAGTCCTCTCCTGAACGCAATGACAACAACCGCAAGGAGGTAGAGCATGGCGAGATTCGTGGGGGATATGAATGATTTGACCAGCCAGCCGATGACGGTAATGATCGCGATAAGGGCAAAGCTCGCGAGGTAATCCTTGGGGGGAGTTACGGGCAGCAGGAGTTCCATGTCGATCATTTTCTGCGGGATATGCTCATTACTGCTGATCACGTAGACATCGATAGTGCCGCTGTCGTGGATGAGCTGGTCGACCACGGACCCGAACACGTATTCCTGCCATCGCGGGCGGAGGGTCTTTCCGATGATTATGCGGGTGATATTATGCCGGCGGGCATAGTCGATCACGGTCGACGCGATATTGAGGCCGAACAGGGTGACGGTGGTGGCTCCCAGTTTCCCGGCCAGCTGCAGGGTCCGGGTCAGTTGTTCCCTGGCCTCTTTTGAGAGGCGGTGGTGTGCCGGGGTCTCAACGTAAATGGCAGTCCACTGGGCACCCATGCGATCGGCCTGCCGCCGGGCGGTCCGTACCAGCCGCTCGGATAACGGGCCGGGCCCGACAGAGATAAGGATATGTTCTCCCGCAGCCCAAGGGCCGGGAATCGCCCGGGTCTGCATGTAGGCGAGCATCTGTTCATCAACCCGTTCTGCTGCCCGGCGAAGGGCAAGTTCCCGCAGGGCATAGAGATTTCCCTCGTTGAAGAACTGCTCGATCGCCCGTGCCGCCATATCGGGAACATAGACTTTCCCGTCCCGCAGCCGCTGGAGAAGTTCCGGCGGTGCGAGATCCACGACTTCGATCTCTGCGGCTTCATCGATCACCCGGTCGGGAACCGTCTCGCGCACGAGCACGCCGGTGATCTGGGCCACGACATCATTGAGGCTCTCGATATGCTGGACATTCAACGTGGTGTAGACATCGATGCCGGCATCGAGCAGTTCCTCGACATCCTGGTAACGTTTGGCATGCCGGGACCCGGGCACGTTGGTGTGGGCGAGTTCGTCGACCAGCACGAGCGCTGGCCGGCAACGAAGCGTTGCATCGAGATCGAATTCAGGAAGCGTGACTCCCCGGTACTCCATCTGTTTCCGGGGAATGAGGGTGAGCCCTTCGAGCAGCGCTTCGGTCTCGGGACGGCTGTGAGTCTCGACATACCCTGCTTGAACGTTAATGCCTTCAGCCTGCCGGATGTGTGCCGCCCTGAGCATCTCGTAAGTCTTGCCTACACCGGCAATATACCCGAGGAAAATTTTCAGTTTGCCCTGGTGCTTCTGCCGCTCTTCACCCTTGACGCGGGCAAGGAGGAGATCGGGATCGGGACGACATTCAGGAGCAGCAACCATCAGCAGATCACCCCACACCCATCAGTACGAGCACCATATCGATAATCTTTATGCCGATAAAGGGAGCGATCAATCCCCCGATACCATAGATGACGATATTGTTCCGCAGGGCAACCTCAGCGGTCATCGGGCGATAGGTCACCCCTCTGAGCGCGAGCGGGATGAGGGCAACGATGACCAGGGCGTTGAAGATCACCGCTGACAGGATTGCGTTCTGGAGACCCAGGATATTCAGGGCTGCAAGGGCGGGGTAGGTGGTGATGAATGCTGCCGGGATGATCACGAAATATTTTGCCAGATCGTTTGCAATCGAGAACGTGGTCAGCGCCCCCCGGGTCATGAGGAGTTGTTTCCCGATCTCGACGATCTCGATCAGTTTTGTCGGGTTGCTGTCGAGATCGATCATGTTCGCTGCTTCACGGGCCGGCTGCGTCCCGGTGTTCATGGCAACAGCAACATCGGCCTGCGCAAGGGCCGGGGCATCATTGGTCCCGTCGCCCGTCATGGCTACCATCCGCCCACCGGTCTGGTACTCGCGGATAAGGTTGAGCTTGCTCTCGGGCGTTGCTTCGGCAAGGAAGTCATCGACACCGGCTTCTGCCGCGATCGTTGCTGCGGTAAGGCGGTTGTCGCCCGTGATCATGACCGTTTTGATCCCCATCTTCCGGAGCTGGGCAAAACGCTCCCGGATCCCGCCCTTCACGATATCTTTCAGATGAACAACCCCGAGCGCTTTGCCATTCTTCGTGACAACGAGCGGTGTTCCTCCGGCAAGGGAGATCGTCTCGACTTCCTTCCGGAGGGCATCGGACACAACATTGCCGCTTGTCTCGATATGCCTGAAGATCACGTCTGCGGCACCCTTCCGGATAGAGACATCGCCAACATCGACCCCGCTCATCCGGGTCTGGCTCGAGAACGGGACAAACTGCATGCCGGTACCGGATTCCGTTGCCCCGACGGTTCTGCCGCGAAGCCCGTATTTCTCTTTGGCCAGGACAACGATGCTGCGGCCTTCGGGAGTTTCGTCGGCAAGCGATGCAAGCTGTGCGGTCTCCACCAACTCCCTGATCTCCGTCCCGTCCACCGGGATAAGCTCGACTGCCTGCCGGTTGCCGAGCGTGATCGTGCCGGTCTTGTCGAGCAGGAGAACATCCACATCGCCCGCGGCCTCGATCGCCCTGCCTGAGGTCGTGATCACATTGCGGCGAATCAGCCGGTCCATCCCGGCGATGCCTATAGCACTGAGCAGGCCGCCGATGGTTGTCGGGGCCAGACAGACCAGCAGGGCAACCAGCACCGTGATCGTGACCGGGATCCCGGCACCTGCGGTCTCGACGCTGTAGACCGAGAACGCCCAGAGCGTTCCGCAAACCACGAGAAACACAGCAGTCAGACCGATGAGGAGGATGTTGAGCGCAACCTCGTTCGGGGTCTTCTGCCGCTTTGCCCCTTCCACGAGACTGATCATGTGATCGAGGAAACCCTCGCCTGCATTGGCGCTCACCCGGATTATGAGCCAGTCCGAAAGCACAGCCGTGCCACCGGTCACCGCGCTCCGGTCCCCACCGGATTCACGGATGACCGGCGCACTCTCCCCCGTTATCGCGCTCTCGTTTACGGACGCAATACCTTCGATCACTTCCCCGTCGACCGGGATCGTATCTCCTGCCTTGACATAGAAAAGATCGGTCTTGTGCAGGGTCGAGGAAGAGACTTCAAGAAAATCAGCGGACCCGGGTTCCTTCCCTTTCACGATCTCGTACCCGAGGTACAGCTTCTTTGCCATTGTGTCCTGCCGCATCTTCCGCAGGGACTCGGCCTGTGCCTTACCCCGTCCTTCGGCAAGTGCCTCGGCAAAGTTTGCAAAGAGGACCGTGAACCAGAGCCATGCGGAGATCGCACCAATAAACCCGGCCGGGGCTTCACCGTTCCCGGTGAGTGCCTGGAGCCAGAGCAGGGTTGTTAAGGCGCTGCCGGCTTCGACGACAAACATGACCGGGTTCCGGATCATCAGGCGCGGATCGAGCTTCATGATCGCATCGATGACCGCCCGCTGGTAGATCACCGGCAGGACCGGACCGGGGTTTTGTTTTCCGGAGGATTCCGGCATGGATCAGACACCCCCGCCGAGCATGAGATGTTCGACAATCGGGCCGAGCGCAAGTGCAGGGAGGAAACTGAGAGCCCCGATGATGACGACCACAAAGACCAGCCAGATGATGAAGAGCGGGCGGTGGTCGGAGAGCGTTCCCTCGCCCGCAGGAACGATCTTCTTTACTACCAGCGAGCCGGCAAGGGCGAGCGTGAGAACCGCAACACCGAAGCGGCCGATGAACATGCAGGCAGCGGTCATCAGGTTGTAGAACAGGCTGTTGGCAGACAATCCGGCAAAAGCACTGCCGTTATTCTGCGAGGCTGAGGTAAAGGCATACAGGATCTCCGAAAAACCGTGGGGGCCCGGGTTGAGCACGGCGGTTTTTCCCGGGTCCGTGAGTACCGCTACTGCCGTGCCGATGAGGATGAGGAAGATGGGGATGAGGATGATGATCGTGGCAATCGTCATCTCGCGGGGCTCGATCTTCTTGCCGAGATATTCCGGGGTCCGGCCAACCATCAGCCCGGCAATGAACATTGCGATGATGACAAAGATGAGCATGCCGTACAGGCCGGACCCGATGCCGCCGTACACCACCTCGCCAAACTGTATCATGAGCATCTGGACAAAACCCCCGAGCGGGGTAAACGAGTCGTGCATGGAATTGACCGCACCGCAGGAGGCCGATGTGGTAACAACGGAAAAGAGCGCGGAGGACATGATGCCGAACCGCACTTCCTTGCCTTCCATGTTGCCGCCCGGCTGGAGATCGGTCGTAGACTGATCGATGCCCATGCCGGAAAATGTCGGGTTGCTCCCGGATTCCGCCCAGATGGCAAGGCCAAGGAGCGGCAGGAAGATGATGGTCATGGCAATCAGGATACTGATGCCCTTCCTTCCGGCCCCGACCATCCTCCCGAAGGAGTAGCAGAGCGCTGCCGGGATCAGGAGGATTACGATGATCTCGATGAAATTGGTAAACGGCGTGGGATTCTCAAAGGGATGCGCCGAGTTCGTGTTGAAGAAACCGCCCCCGTTTACTCCCAGATGTTTGATTGCGATCTGGGATGCAGCCGGCCCGAGCGGGATGGTCTGGGTAGTGACCAAAGCCCCGCTCGCATCTATTACAGGATCGAGCAGCGGCACGGTTACCGGCCCGCCAAGCGTCTGGACCGTGCCCTGCGATACGAGGATGAGTGCGATGATTATGCTGAGCGGCAGGAGAATCATCACGCTCCGTACGAGCAGCACCCAGAAGTTCCCGATGGTGGATGCAGACTTCCGGGAAAGGCCATATGCAAGCCCGACCAAGACCGCAAGGCCCGTTGCTGCGGAGGTAAAGTTCTGGACGCACAGGCCGATCATCTGGGTAAGGTAGCTCATGCCGGTCTCTCCGGCATAGGCCTGCCAGTTGGTGTTGGTGACAAAACTCACCGCAGTATTGAGCGCGAGATCCCACGAAGGCGATCCCACCCCGGCGGGATTGAGCGGAAGGAGGGGCTGGGCCAGCTGGAGCACAAAAAGGAATGCAATTCCGACGAGCGAAAAGACCATCATCGCAACGGCAAACGTCTTCCAGTCCATCTCGTCATCAGCGTTTACCTGCGACCATGTGAGGAGACGCTCTTCGCAAGGCCCGGTGACCCGGGAGAGGAGATGCGGTTCCCCTTTGAGGGCCTTCACCATGAACCGTCCGAGCGGGACAACGGTCACCACGAAAAAACCAATGAAGAGGATCAGGACGATCCAGTCCGGGATCCGCAGTCCCGATCCGTTCGGGGGACCGGGATCGGCCGGGGCCGTGGAGGATCGGGCGACATCGGGAGTACTCATCTCATCAAGAGCGAAGTTGAGCTGCAGGACGTTGACCCGGGGCTCGCCAAAGATCCCGAACTGGCGGGGTTCGATATGGCTGGTCACGAGCGCTTGTACATTTTCTTCGCTCAGGTTCCGGTCCCGGGCGATCCGGGATACCTGGTAGTACGCGGCGGCAACACTGATGTCCGGGTCAAGCCCGCTTCCCGATGTCGTGACGAGATCGACCGGCACCGGAAGCGTATTGGCCGGGTCCGCTGCATGAAGAGCTTCGACTCTTGCCTTCACCGCACTGGCGAGTGCCGGGTTCGAGGGGCCGAGATTCGAACCCGATGAAAGCCCGGCATTATAGGGTACGGGAGACGTGGCGGAGGGGCGGCCCCAGAAATATTCCGGTGAAGTGAACGGCTGCCCGATGAGCGCCGAGCCGACAATGGTCCCGTCACGAACGATGAGGTTGCCGTTTGCCTGAACCGGAAAGACCAGCTGTGCAATGCCAGTAATCAAAAGGGGATAGAAGATCCCGGTGATGAGCGTGAGCAGGAGAAAGATGATGATTGCCGGTCTTATCTGGTTCCGGACTATCGTACGAACAGGAAGTGGCTCCATACCATGCCGCCTTTGATTTCATGGACCCGGGTCATGAAGGGTGCAATAATCCTCTGTTCATGCTGGCGGTATTTATGTTCATTGACTTTTTAGGAAGTTTACGATCCGGAAAGGGCAGATTTCTTTTTTGCGTTTACGCCGGAAAAGCCCGGGCGGATGGAAGAGCCATTCCAGGCATCAGTTTTTAAAAATAGAACATCGCGCATACAATAAATCCGGTTTGCGACCGGGAATGCCTTCGTGAAACTCCCGTTATCACCAGAAACGGGAAGTGGGATCGATGGCGGGCAAATGGACAGGTCAGGCACTCCGGGGGATCGAAAGCTTAAATGTATCAGGATTCTCCAATCACCAGTATGCAAGCCGGGATCCCGGTCATCATTATCCTCGCGGCAATACTGCTGGCAGCAGGGTGTGTCCAGGTACCCGGTATGCACATCCTCCAGAACGCACCGGACCCGGTCGTTGGACAGTGGATCGGCGGCGAACCTCCCGCATCCGAGCTGAACATGGTCTTCTTTGAGAACCGGACCTGGATCAGCCGGAGTTTTTACCTGGGGCCAGGTGAGAAGATCGATCATGGCACCTGGACGAGAGGAGAGAACAAAATGATCTTTCTGGATTCAGACGATGGCAATACCACGAGCTGGATAAACGATCCCACCGATGATTCCATCCACATGACCGGGCTGCCCCAGAAAAAATATTACCGGTTTAAAGGATGAGGTTTTTCTCCAGACAACAGGGAGGCAGCCGGTTGCGAAGGCTGAGCTCTGACAACAAAGCGTATGTACCTGCCATGCATTTTTTAAAAAAGGCAACAGCAGGAAAATAATCCGGAACAAAAAAGTGATTTACCATGCGGGGTGCACGACCCGTAGTTTCCATTGATTCAGCGAAAAAATTTGCAGAGCGGCAGGGATACCGCTGGGTTCCCAACCCGGATGCTGATCTTCCATACGATGCAATTGCCTACCGTGATCATGATGCGATTGTAATCCGGGTCAGGACGTCACGGAATTCACCGGGAAAGTTCGAGATGTGGGAGGATTTCTTTTACGAGGATGTTGAGATACTCAAAGCCCTCCCAATGTCGGAACTGATCAGCCGCGAGCTCTGGGTGCGCTATGTCTGGAGCCGGGTCTTCCAGCGGTACCGGCTCCTTGGAGATAAGTTGATGGAAATAAATATGATCGACCGGGAGCAGCCGGTTTTTGATAAGGTTGGGAAAAAGGCAATCTCTTCTTTATGTAGCGTATCCATCAAGGACCCTGAAATCAAATAAGCCCAATACGGGCTCCGTTTGGCAAAAAGACAAAGGTCAAATCCGGTTCCAGTGGAAGTGCGTCAACACCTGTGGAAAATACTGTTCTAATTCGTTATTTTTCGAAAATTCGCGTTTTAATCAGGAATAAACCTGTCAAAATAGTGGGCTTCCAGCACCCCCTTTTTTGAGGGGCTACTTTTGGTCATGGCAGAAAAGATCCTGTGTTCCAGCACCCATTGTGACTCTTTTTCTATCGTCGAAGGGATTTATTTTACGATGGCTTCTTCCACTACCGCAATCTCATCCGCGGTCAGCCCGTACAACCCAAACACCAGCGAATCGATCTGCCGGTCGGTCGACCCGATCTCCTGCGCGATAAGCCGCCGCTCCTGGTCGGTTTTGGCGTGGCCCAGATGCTTGTGCAGTTCCAGCATTTCGGTGACGAGCGAGACCATGCGATCGTGCCGGGCCTTGTCATCCGGATTATCAAAATCCGGGGTATAGATCGGGAGTGCCGCAATCCGTTCCCACACTTTCTGCTGGTTATTTTCCGGCATCTCATCTGCGATAACGCGGAGAACGAACGTGCCCAACCGGCTGTTGAGTACCGCGAGCAGGAAGAGACTGGAAGAACTGATGAACCGGGTATGCCGGTCCGGAACCACAGCGCCTGCATCGAACATAAAGGTCTGGAATTTTCCGGAGCCCGGGAAAAATACCCGGGGCCGGTCATGATCAAAGACACCCGGCTCGCAGGCGCACTCCCACCAGAAATCTCCCTGGTGTTTGCGCTCTTTTGCCCGCTCAGCAAAAGGTTTCAGGTGCCGGGCAATGGCCGGGAATTTTTTCCTGAACCATCGCCAGCCGGCCTGGTCGCCCGCGTGGGAATTCGTCCAGCCCTGCGGAATAAAAATAATAAAGCGGGATGACGGGAGAGAACCGTACCGGGTAATTTCTCCTGCGGACATAAATGGCCGGATAAAATTTTTACTTTTCGGGGATTCTGCGATCAGCTCTTTTCTCTGCCGGGCATCGATAACAAACGCCTCGTCCAGCCCGGTAATAATCCCGTGATGGACCCGGCCCATCACCACTTCTGCCAGCGGAGTACCGGCACTGCGGACTTTTCCTAAGAGATCCTGGACCCGGGTGTCGCGGAGCGTCCAGCCACCGGCACCCAGCACAGCCTGATCGAGCGGGAACCTTCCCGCACGAACCTGCACTTCCAGCGGTACATGACAGTCAAGATCCAGCGGGGCGGCAAAAAATGCATGCAGGGGCGGGCCGCGGGTGATCCGGAGCATGCAGAGCGAAGGATGCAGCTTGTCGCCGGTTTCCGTGCCGGCATCAGCGATCTCTTCGATCTGGTACTGGAGCAGGAACTTACGTACCGGCGCGCCGGATTTGGCCCGGAGCCAGCGGTTGCCCGCAACGCAGCCAAACGTCCCGCCCGGGCAGAGAAGCGAGAGTCCCCGCTCGATAAAATAAGCAGAACGATCGGCCTGCTGGTCGTATACGGAATAATGGCGCTGAAAATACCGGTGCACCCAATCGTGCGGCTGGAGCGGCCCGTCCGGCAGGTTGCCGAGCACCGCGTCAAAACCTCCCGCCCGGAGGACTTCGGGAAATGCACTGTGCCAGTCTATGGGATTGATCCGGTGCCGTAAATGCGCCAGGGAGAATGCGATCGACTCGTCGGACCCGGCATCCTCTGCTACAAGTGAATTCCCGCACAGGATATTCCGGTCGAGTGCCCGGAACACCGGTCCTGCAAGACGCATGCAGTGTTCCGGCAGGGTACCGGCCGGTTCGTCCGCGCAGAGCTCGAAGAAGAGGAGCATCTTTGCCGCAGCAACGGCATGCGGGTCGAGATCTGTCCCGTAGATCGAGGCAGCGAGACGATCCTGCCGCTCGGCAAACGTGTGCCTGCCACTGCCGGAACAGGTGAGAAGGAACTGGTACGCAGCAAGAAGTGTTCGCCCGGCACCGCACGCTATGTCGAGGACCCGGACGGGAAGCAGATCGTCCGGGTGCCGGTCCGCAAGCACACCGGAAAGCGACTGGTGAACCATGCATGCGATCAGTTCACCGGAAGGGGCGGGGGTTCCCTGCGACTGGAGTGCGTCAGGGGCCGGGACAACAACGGCCTGGTCCGCTGCAGAGCGGCGGATGACGCTGGTGAAGTGCTGGTCCAGGACTTCTGCGATCGTGCCGTTGGAGAGGGATGCGAAATGGTACTGGCGGTCCTGATCGCAGAACTGCTGGAGAATTTTCTGTACCACGCGATCTTCGGGTACCGGGTCCTTACCATCAGCCCGGTGCCGGGCAGTCGCAGGTACATCTTTCCACGGGTCTTCAACCGGCAAAAAAAATGCTGTCAAAGCAGCCAGGGGGTCTGCTGCACCCCGGATCTGCCGGAGGGTCCCGGCTTCTGCGAGCCTGCGATCTTCGGCAATGCGCAGGAACAGGAGGCGCCCGATGATCCGGTTTGTTGCTGCCGCTATTGTATCGCTCGACAAGCTGTGATTATTCCGGGCAATACTGCGGGCGAGCTGTTCGCGCCAGGAGGAGAGATCATGCCGGAGAGCAATCCGGGCACGATCGATAAGTGCACGGTCAACAGGGGGACGGTCCGCATCGTTCACCGGGGCTGGGTCCGTGCTCGGCATGGATGTAGTACTAATGCTGCCGGGAAAATAATCGTGTTGATGGGTGAGAAGGAAGAGAAGGATCAGAACCCGATCCCCACTTCTTCACTGCTCTCGCCCGAAGGTTCCTTCCCTGCAACCCCGAGCATCAGCACGATACCGAGGATCTCGAGACCCATGCAGAACAGGAATGCCGCATCAAACGCACCCGCGAGATCCGAAGACGACAGGGCATGCGAGGAGACCTCGGCCAGTTTTGGTCCCGCCGCGATCGTGGCAACGAGCATCACGACTGCCACCCCGAGCGAGGAGCCGAGGTTGGTCATCATCTTGACGAGCCCGCTCGTGGATCCCCGGTCTTTTGCCGGGCACTCGCCCATCACGGCACTGTTGAGGGGCGAGAATGCAATGCCGGTTCCCGCGCCGAGTAAGAACAGGTAGATGCCGATGTGTCCGACACTGGTCACGGCAGAAATGGTAGAGAGGAGGAAGAGGGCAACCGCACTGACCGCAAAGCCGGCAATGATCGGTTTTTTCGTGCCGATCACGTCCGAGATTTTTCCCGCGAGCGGGGCGGTCAGGATCATGCCGACCGGCAACGTGAGCAGGATCGTGCCGGCATTGCCGGCAGGGATCTTCTTGACCAGTTCAAGATAGAAGGGCATGATGACCATGACACCGGCCATCGCCATCTGGATGAACATCACGTTCAGGTTCTGGAGCGAGTACCCGTGGTTGGCAAAGAGCCGGAGATTGATCAGCGGTTCGGCTGCCCGGTGCTCCTGGGCAAAGAACAGGATCCAGAATCCCATGGATGCAACGAGCGAGATCATCCCGATATGGGGATTGCTTCCCTGGACCGATGTCAGGCCGATGATGAGCGTGGAGAGCGCGATAAAGACCAGCAGGACACCGGGGATATCGAGCTTTGCGGTGGGTGCAACGGGGTCCCGAAGCGGGAGGATGTGCATGCCGAGAATGATGGCAACAATGCCAACCGGCAGGTTCACGAAAAAGATGTACTGCCAGCTAAAGATGCTCGTGAGAAAGCCGCCGACCACCGGGCCGAGCGCTGCGCCGAGCATGGTGAACATGGCAACGATACCGAGCGCCTGTCCCCGCAGGGATGCAGACAGGTAGGAGGTGACCATGACGGCCCCGAGCGCCGAGATGACCGCGCCGCCCACGGCCTGGATCATCCGCGAGAGGATCAGGATATCGATCGTGGGGGATAACCCGCAAAGGGCTGACCCCAGGGTAAAGAGCGCAAAACCGCCGATGAAAATATTCCGGTACCCTTTCATATCCCCGAGGCGCGATGCCGCGAGCAGGAGGCTGACAAGAATGATCAGGTACGCGTTGAGCACCCAGGAAGCCATCACCGTGGAAATCTCAAAGGATTTTGCGATCGCGGGGAGAGCAATATTCACAATCGTTGCATCGAGGCCGGCCATAAACGAGCCGAGCGCGATCACTATCACGATCATCAGATCTTTCGGAGTCATTTTCTGGGGAGATGAATGTTCACTCATGCTATCAGAATCCGGTAGGGGGAGATTGATTTGCCGCCATAAGAACGCTCGGATCAGGATCTCTTCTTTGCACGGCCGGCAAACCGGATGCAAACGGTTATCCTGCATACCGGGTAACCACCTCATGCGATAGCAGGTACAGGAGACAAGCCATGCCGGAAAAAAAGGACACTACGACTGCCAGGGCATCGGTACCGTTCAGGACCCTTGCCCATTTCTTTGATGCTGACGATCCCACTCCCGAGGACCACCGGGAACTCTCGGACCGGGCCGAGGAGAAAATATTCAGGGAGGTGCTGGACGTGGGGTCCCGGACGGGTCGCTGCGATCAGCTGGAGATCGCGCTTCCTGCATCCGATCTTGCATCCGACCGGCAGGCCGCGATCCCTTCTGCGATCCGGTCCCATTTCCGGTCCCGTGCGGATGAGGTACAACGGGACATGCGGCTTACCCAGAAGGTCGGTCTACGCGAGTTCCGGCTGACGCTCGCGGTCTGTATCCCCTCGTTTGTCGGCATTGCCATTTGTTCCCAGTTCAAGGGAGACCCCATCGTTGAGGTAGTAGAGAACGTACTGGTGATCTTCTGCTGGGTGACGATCTGGCAGCCGTTCCAGTCAATCGTATTCGACCGGTGGACCCAGTCCGAGACGGCAAAAGTGTACCGGAAGATTGCGGAGATGGCAATAAGCGTGAAGGCGGCGTAACCACTTTTTTTTACGATCTCCGTTAAAAAAACCCGTAAAAAATTTCTCTTTCCGGGGTACTGTTCTGGAAATGGTTAAATCCCAAGCCATCGTTAATCGAAATTGATCATCTATGGAACCTGAAATTCTGACAAAAGGCGGTCTTCTGGCCCGCGGTATTTTTGCTTTGATCATTGGCATCCTCTGCTTTACGCTTCCCGTAGGGATGCAGGCAGTGTTTGCCTATATCATTGGGATTTTCTTATTGATCATTTCAATGGTAACCGGTGCAATCTCTCTCAGTGAGTCCGGCAAGGTGCACTGGGGAGTGCTCATCCTCTCGATCATCGGTGTGATCGTCGCGCTCCTCATGTTCATATCGCCCTTTGCAATGTTCTTTGCCTTAACCATCCTGATCGCGGCATGGGCGATCATCACGGGGATTGCAGAACTGGCCATTGCCTACTCCTTAAAGGAACTCCCCTTCCGGGTCCTGCTGGGCATCAGCGGATTTTTCGCGGTTCTGTTCGGCATCCTGATCGGCTTTGCCCCTCTCCCGACTGAGGGATCGGTTGTCTTAATCCTGCTCGTGGGCATCTACTGCCTGTTCTTAGGGATTATCAGCATCATTGCCGGCCTGTTCATGAAGAAAGGCGAAGCGGTTGTAGCATTCTGAAACGTACGGGATCATAACTCGTTTTTCGGGATATGATTATTTTTTTCTTTTTTATTCAGTCACCGAAAACAGGTAGTTGGCTATTTAGTAATTCTAAAAAACCGGGATAATAGGCAGAAGTTGAGATGGAAAACCGTGTAATTTTCAGAGAACATGAACGGATTGAGTGAATAAACCCTGCTTTCTTATAAACAAAAAAGATTTTAAAAAATAATTGGCTGCCGGTTCTCGCTTGCGGGAATTATGCCGTGGCCGGGAACAAGCGGTCACCATATGGTGCCGCACCAACAAGGATTGCACCGGTAAAGAGCACGATCTATGCATACCCGAAGCTGACGAAGCCTGCGGCAAACGATGCGATGATTCCCCTATCATAAATCCCGTTACCCGGTTACCGTTTAGTGTTTCTGCTCAACGATATATCCCTTGATGGCAGTCAGGGTCGTGCTGTCCATCATCACCGAGAAATCAAGGTCCACTACAAAGACCGGGAATATACCGGCAAGCGAATTCCTCTTGATGTTGAAAATTTTGGATTCGAGCATCTGGGCACTCACCTCAAGCGGATTCTGTTCTGCATCAGCCGGGGTTGGGTTCGATTCCTCCCGGTCGAGCAGCTCCTGTAACGACTGTTCCTTGAAATCAAAGAGCCGGTCTGCCATTGTCCTGCTGGTGATACCGTGGATATACCGGATAATGAAATACTGGCTGAAAGCGATGACGGCCAGGAGAGCGAAGAGATGCCCGAGCTCGGCCAGCTGGGACTCGTTCAAAAAAGCGCTCAGGGTAACGCCCGGCAGGTAGATGATGGTAGTCAGGAACAGGAATATGGCAAGCAGGAAGCCGAAGATGAACATCGCTGCTACCAGCCGGGGCGGCAGTCTCTGCCGGTGAAGTGTCCGTTTCACCTTCTCGACTTTTTTTACGTAGGTTGTCGAGAAGGGTTCCACCTTCCAGACCAGCAGGTAGAAAGTGACAATGACAGCGCATTGTCCGATAACAATGAGCGTGGTGCTGAGCGGGAGTCCCCGGGTGAAATGGATAAGGGCAAACACAATGTCGATGGAGAAGATCAGCCCGATCCCGAGTGACAGGGCCCGGCTGTTCATGAAAAGGGAGTTGATAAACAGCCGGGTAAACCGGGTGGTACCGGAGGTAACCCCGATTTCCTTAAGCCATGCATGGAACCTTGACAAGTCAGCTGCCGGAAGGCTGGTGCCCGAGAAATTTGTCGGGATCAGCAGGGTGATAAAATAGTACATGTTGAGGTAGAAACTCGCAGCTATGAACAGCCCGAAATAATCAGGACGGACAAGAGAGAAGATCACGTTTGTGACAATGCACACCAGAAGGATGAGAAGGTGAATACCTGAATGGCCCCTTGGAATCATCCGCAAGGCCCGATCCTGCCGGACGGCAGCCAGTTCATTCCTGATAATCTCCCGGAGGGGAGCATCACTCTCGGTTCCTGCGTTCATCGTGTCAACAGTCAACGGTGTCACCAATGGGGGGATTCACTGCGTTTGGCGGTCGGGGCATTAAACGTAGTGGAATTTTTGTTTTCCCGGGCCAGTGCCGGGGGTTCCTGTACTGTATAGTTAGTAAACCAATGAAAAAAGAGTATCGGGAACTGATATCAGCCTTTCAGGGTATGGATTTTAATGACCCCGGCACAGGATTTGCAGGTATAATATTCATCCTTCCAGCAGGTATCGCACGCCCATCGCCCGCAGAGAACACACTGGCGGAGCTCCGAGATCGTATGGGGAGTTGAGCAGAGGTCGCACATGTACCGGGCGAAACTGCCGGGGTCCTTGAGGGGAGGTTCCCCCTGTTTGCGCATGACGGTGATCTCTTTTTTCAGCTCGCGGAGGTGATCGGGAGATCCATTACTTTTTGGCGCTGCCTTTCCGGGCAAGCTCTTTTTCCAGAGTGTCAAGACGTGCCTCCAGGGTTGACAATGTGGTCTGCATCCCGGACTCGTATTTCTTTAATTCAGCGAGACGCGCTTCATCGTTCTCGATCTCCTTGTAGTGCTGTTCCTTAAACTGCTGGAGTTTCGGGTGGGAGACCAGCTGCCATTCCTCAACCATGTGCTGGAAGCGGCGGTCAAGGTACTCGTCTACCCGGCTCTCCACCGGGCGGGCGAGCGAGATATCGCCCTTTGCGCCCCGGATAAAGTAATAGATCAGGAAAATAACCGCACATAATACAATGACGATGATGATGAATTCCAGTAAGTCCATCTCAGATCATCCCCTTGAGTTTATTGGCACGGGATTCAAGCTCGGTAAGCTTGTCTGCTGCTGCCTGCCCGAATGCTTTCAGTCGGGGGACTTCCCGTTCGATCGCATCCAGGCGATTCGTGAAGTCAGCGAGATCTGTTCTGGTGGCAAGATCCCATTCGTCAACGATATTGTTCATCCTGCGGTCAACATACGCATTCAGGTACGTGTCCATGCCGATCATAATGACTTCTCCAGTGATGTAATCAGGTTGTCAAGCTTCTTTGCCCGGCTCTCGATGGACATCTTCCCTTCATACAGGCTGCTGATCTCCATGCTCACAGCGGCAAGCCGGTTTTCCAGCTTGTGGAGATCGCTGTCGGTCACGAGATCCCATTCCTCGATGATGGCAGCAAAGTTCTTGTCGAAATAAAGGTCCAGTGATTTGTCGAACGTCGGAAGATGGGATTCGATCGTTCCGGGAATGTGGGAGAACTGGTCCCAGAACGAATCTCCGGTTGCGTTCTGGTTCGGATTCTGGTTAATAACCGGGTACATGGTTTATTTCACCTGCTTCTCCTGTTCCTGGATATTTCCTAACAGATTATCCAGTTTTCTTGTTTTTACGAGATTTTCAAGACGGGTCAACCGGGTTTCAATAAGTTTTTCCTTTGCAAAGATGTTCGTTTCGAGGCCGGTGTTATCGTCTTCAACTTTTTTTATTTCAGCGGTCTGTTCCGGGGAGAGCCGGGTAAACGGGAAGCCTTTCGACTCTTCATGCTGCTTTAAGAGTTTGAGTTTGTCCTTTTCCAGTTCAAGCTCAACCGTGCGGTTGGCAGTCTTCATGATGCGTATCTCCCGGACAATGAGATATATAACGACCATGACGAGAACAACAAGGATACCCATGAGGACGGTGTCGGTGATTACTGCTTCTGTTGCCATTTTTTCACCCTGTTTTGTTTTTACCGTGACAAGATCGGGATGGATCAGAGTTGATCTTCAGTGCCGGTTGCCTTCTTTACCGTTTTTTTCACGTCTTTAACGGTTTTTGCAGCCGCTTTCCCGACTTTATCGGATGCTTTCTTTGTCTCTTTTTTTACCTTGTCGGCAGCTTTTACTGCGCTGGCTTTGACATCACCGGAAGTCTTTTTCACCGACTCGTCAAGTTTGTCAACACTTTTTGAAAACGATTTATTGGCATCTGCTGCTGCCTTCTTGATCTTTTCCTGCAGGGGAGGGGTTTTTTTCACCAGGACTTCATCATCATCGTTAAGGCCGATCGTCTTGAGATCCTCTTCGCTTACCCGGACATGCCCTACCCGGACCATGGTGTCGGCAATGACCGTAACAGTCACCGTTTTTTTCGTGGCTTCGTTGACAAGATCAACATGCTCCCCTTCGTGAATTCCCAGGTCGGGAAGGTGCGCGATGTTGAGCCGCACCCGTCCCTGGCTCGGGAATGCCCGCTTCTTAATGGTAAACCGTACCTCTTTCATAGAGGATAGACCATCTTAAAAGGGTAAATATCTTCCTGATAGTGACGCCACAAAAATATTTTTCCTTCTTTTTCCTTCTCTTTCCAGGGTTATCTGCACGCAAGCGCATAAAAAATGCATCCTGAGCGGAAATTTATAATAATTCCCATTTTGCAATGAACTGCCGTTTTTGTATATCGTTTGGCACACACATGAAAAACAGCGGTTTTACTATGACGGGGAGATCCGGTCATTCATCCGGGTTCCGGGTCAGAATATTCCTGAAACACTGTTATCTGTACGGAACACCAATACATCCTCATAACCCGGAGAAGAGAGTATGGCAAAACAGTGCGATGAACCGGTCACCCAGATACACCTGAAACCGGCAATGACCGTCAATGAACTGGTCATGGCAATGGGAAAGGCCGGGGCGTACAATGGCGGATCGCTGTCCCGCGCCGTGGATATTTATGAGCAGATGCTGAGGGACAAGGAGACCACGAAGTTCTTCGGGCTGGCCGGGGCGATGGTCCCTGCCGGCATGGGCGGGATCGTCTCGGACCTGATCAAGGCCGGGCATATCGATGTGCTCGTCTCTACGGGCGCAAACCTGACGCACGACATCATCGAGGCAATCGGGTGCAAACATTTCCACGGCACCGCGTTCTGCAATGATGTCGAACTCCGGCACGACGAGATCAACCGGATCTACGATGTCTATCTTCCCAACGAGGCATTCGAACATTTCGAAGAGTTTATGCAGAAGGTATTCGGGGAACTCGAACCCGGCAGCACCATTTCCATCTCCGCTCTTCTCCGGCATGTCGGGAACAACCTGAAGTCAGGTATCCTCCACACGGCGTATCACAATAATATCCCGGTCTACTGCCCCGCGGTGCAGGACTCCATGATCGGTCTCCAGTACTGGCTCTTCTCCCAGACCAACAAGGTGACGGTCGATGCGTTTGCTGATATGCCGGCACTGATGGACCGGTGTTTCACCACAAAGAAGGCCGGTGCCATGCTGGTCGGGGGTGGTGTGCCGAAGAACTTTATTCTCCAGAGCATGCTCATGACTCCCAACGGGTTTTCCTACGCAGTCCAGTTGACCGGTGACCGCCCTGATCTCGGCGGGCTCTCGGGCGCTACACTGGACGAGGCACGGTCGTGGGGCAAGATCACGGAAGAGGCGCAGGCAGTGACTGTGTACGGCGATGCCACGATCACGCTGCCGGTCATGGTGGCCGCAGTCATGGAGAGGCTCGCATGACCGACCTCATCCTTGCACTCGATGCAACCGGGAAGAAGCAGGCCTTATCAATCGCAGAAGCCTGTGCTCCCCATATCGATGCCATCAAGCTTGGCTATCCGCTGGTCCTCTCCTGCGGGCTTGGGATTGCAGACGAACTGGCAGACTACGACCTCCCGCTCATCGCCGACTTCAAGGTGGCTGATATCCCCAACACCAACCGGCTGATCGCCGAGCAGGTCTTCGATGCCGGGTTCTCGTCAATCATCTGCCACGGGTTCGTGGGAAAAGATTCGGTACTTGCCTGTGTTGAGACCGCATTTGAGTGCGGCGGAGCATGCTTCGTGGTTGCCGAGATGAGCCACCCGGGCGCCACCGGGTTCTTTCATGGCGGGACCGCAGAGAAGATCGCAGAACTCGCGATGGAATGCGGGGCGGACGGGATCATCGCCCCCGCCACCCGGCCCGAACGGGTGAAAATCTTAAGAGGCATTGTTGGCAAACGGAAGATCCTTTCTCCGGGCGTTGGTGCGCAGGGCGGGGATGCGGACACCATTGCAAAAATCGTTGATGGGATCATTGTTGGCCGCGCGATCTATGAAGCAGAAGATCCGGCGATCGCGGCACAGGCTTTTGCACATGTCCGCAAGGCGTAACCATATATAAACCAACGGCCACATGCAACCTGATCCGCATATGCGCGCTTAATTGCGGACGAAATGGCCGTTCGTTGAACCAGCAGGTTCTAAATATTTATTAATCACCTGTGCTATGATATACTATGGATTGGTCGGCAGAACACCGGAAACTGGCACAGAAATACAAGAGTGTAACCGAGATTCCCGAAAAGGAACGCAAATACAAGTGCCACACCTGCCACCTCATTGTTGAAGAGAGCCCCTGCCCGAATTGCGGTGAGACCCATCTGGAGATCATGTGCCCGCTTGACCACTGCCACTGCTCCCACGAGATCATGTCAGGAATCGAGTACTGTCCCCTGTGCGGCAAACCCGTATGCCCCGAGTGCGGCTCCCATGATGTCACGCAGATCAGCAGGGTGACCGGTTACCTGCAGGATGTCTCTGGCTGGAATGCCGGCAAACAGCAGGAACTCAAGGACCGGACGCGATATTCGGTTGCATGAGATATTATTCTGATACCAATACCCTTTTCATCCGCGGTCCGTTCCGCGCTGCCAGTACCGGTACCAACGGCGGCATCCGGACAGTTTTAACCCTTTTTAATCATACCGTTCCCGCGGGCTGGGACCATGATGATCCGGAAAAAGGGCTGGTATCTGTTGCTGCCGGGGCCGGACTTTCAACAGATTTCTTTGGGCTGCTCACGCAGGTGCCGGTGCAGCAATGCTGCGTGCTCCAGTATGATTTCGTGACGGTCTTTATCACCGCTGGAGTCCGGCGCGAGCCCCCGGAATCAGCCGGGACAATTAATATCATTGTCACCAGCAGCGAAGGAATGAAAGACGCTGCCCTGCTCGAGACGATTATGGTGGCAACTGAAGCAAAAGCAGATGCACTTGCCACCCTCGATCTCCCGCTGAGCGGCACACCGACCGATGCGGTGATTGCGGCCTGCGAGAACGCAATAACGCATACCGTTGCCGGCCGTATCACGGAGATCGGGCGCCGGGTCCGGGCTGCCGTGCTTCATGGCATTCCCCACGCGATCCAACGTCATGACAGCGGGATTCTGGATCATCAGCCGGTATTTTTTATTTTCAGCCGGTTCAAAGGAGAGCACTGGGTGGAGTGGACCCCGCATAACTGCCCTTATTATCCCTGCCACTTTGCCGGGCAATGCTGCGATTTCTGCTACTGCCCGTTCTACCCGTGCGGGGATGAAAGTCTTGGAACCTGGTCTGCGGGCTCTAATGGGAATAAAGTCTGGAACTGCGCGGGATGTACCCTTCTTCATGAACCGGCGATAGCCGGTTACCTGAAAAATTTTCCTTCAGCTTCGCTCACTGAACTTAAAGCACTGCAAAAAAAAGAATGAACGGGTTATTCCTTACTTTTCGTTGATGCCGAGTGCGGCAAGAAGCTCGGCCAGCGGAATACCGTGTGCCTCTGCGGCCTGGCGGATTGTCTCGCCGCGGGCGATCGCGCACCCGACACAGCCCATACCGAACTTGAAGAGCGCCTCAGTAGACTCAGGTTTTGCCTTTAAGAGATCATAGATAGTGCTGTCTGCATTAATTTCTGCCATATCTCAGATAGTCTGCCTGTGGTCACATAAACCTGACCATTACGGCTAGTACTATTGTAATCATTTCACTTTCACAGCGCACGCTTCGCAATATATACCCATGATCAGATCCGATGCTTATGTGGAGATGTACGAAGATGGATTTTTCCGAAGCAGCAGACAGAATCTCCCGTAAGTTCTCAAAAAGCGGACAAACTGTCGATTCCAAAAAGATCGAAGGCAAACTCCGCAGACTGATCGAGGAGTTTGGCGTCCAGCCATCAGAAGCAGAGCGCAGCGTGACCAATGAACTCAACAAGGAGTTCAATATCCCCGCGATGGGACCCGGCGGCAGCGCTGGCAGTGGCGGCGCTGGCAGCAGCGGGACAGCAGAGAAGAAGATCGCCGATGCGGCACCCGGCGAGTGGGTTACGATCGAAGGCAAGATCGTGGCACTCGCAGCTCCCGCATCACCCGCAATTGCCCAGGGGGGCGTTATCGCCGACGATTCCGGGGCTATCCGTTTTGTCGCGTGGGCAAAGGCGAATGCACCGGTTATGGCACAGGGGTCCTGGTACCGGATCGAGTCCGCGGTAGTGGACGAGTTCAAGGGTATCGCGAGCCTGAAGATCCATTCCGGCACCACGATCAAGGAGATCGAGGAGGACCGGGCGCTCATGCCCTCGACCGTCCCGATCAGTGGACTGCACCCCGGTATCGGCAGCATCCGGGCAAAGGTTGTCCAGGAATGGGATGCATCGCATGAACGGATGCTCCAGTCCGGCCTGTTGGGCGACGAGACCGGCACGATCAAATTTGTGATCTGGAAAGAGCCGGGCAAAGAGAGTCTGGCACCGGGTTCGGTGTACAATATTTTCTATGCACAGGTGGACGAGTATAACGGCAGGCTCTCGCTGAACCTCAATACAGCGATGATCATGCAGGAGGAGGGAGATATCGCGGTGAGCGGGGGCGAAGCAGCAGTCAGCGGCGCCATCGTCCATATCGCACCCGGCTCGGGCATCATCAAGCGCTGCCCGGTCGAGGGATGCAACCGTGCCCTCTCGCGCCAGAACTATTGCCCCGTGCACGAGATCCAGCCGAAGTTCACCTACGACCTGCGGATCAAAGGGTGGCTGGACGATGGTAAAAAGACGCACAGCATCCTGCTCCAGCGCGATGTCGTGGAGTCGCTCACGGGTATATCGCTCGATGCGGCAAAGGAGATCGCCGAGAACAACCCGCTGGGTATGGATGAGGTCTTCCTCCAGATGCGGGACAAAGTGCTCGGCCGGTATATCACCTGCCACGGGCGCGAGATCGAGAACCGCGTTCTCGTCAATAAATGTGAGCCGGTGACGTTTGAGAGCGAAAAACATATGGCACTGCTCAACCGGGCCGGGGGTGCATCATGAGCACGCCCGCACGCGAGATGGGCAGAAAGGATGCCTCATTCGAGCGCGAACCGGCACGCCGGGTATTTGCCAGCGAGCTCCGGGAATGCCGGTACCAGTTCAAGGATGGCGAAGACGAGAAGAGCCCCACATTTGTCCTCCTCCCGACCGGGGAACGCAGCAACCGGATCTTCATTGTCGGTACGCTGACCGAAAAGACCCGGCAGGGAGACCAGAATATTTTCTATCGCGGAAGGGTCGTTGATCCGACCGGGACCTTCTTCATCATGGCCGGCAGTTACCAGCCCGAGGCAATGCAGCAGCTGGCAAAGATCGAGACTCCGGCCTTTGTCGCAGTCATCGGCAAGCCGAGCCTGTACAGGAAGGACGAGGCTAGTGCACCCATGGTATCAGTCCGCGTTGAATCGATCAATGTCGTGGACAAAGAGACCCGGGATCTCTGGGTGCTTGACACGGCTGAACGCACGCTGGACCGGATCGAAGCCTTTGCAGCCGGCACAGCACCGGATATTGTCAAGGCCAAAGAGCAGTATCCCACGATTGATCCGGTGACCTTCCGGAAGATCGCGTACGATGCACTGGCCCAGATCAAGATCTAATTTTTTTATCCGTGTTGTGCGGTAAAATCCGGAGTGCCGGTGTGCAAGAGTGCGCCCGCGGTACAATGACGGAAAATGTTTCGCGATAGAAAAATGATCAGGATTTTTGCAAAACGCATTTTTTTTTAGAAAATGCAGGAACAGGATTGTCAGTTTTTCTTTCCAAGATTTTCCATTACCGAATTCCTGACATCCTCCGGAAGATCAACTACATCCAGCACCAGGGGAAGAATTGCATGGGCGGTCTGCTTTCCCCGGGGGGTTGCAAGGTATTCCCTGATCGATTCCTTTCCCTCTGCCGAGGAGATATAGTTGTGAATCATATCCATTCCCTGTGGGGATGCTAAGTATGATGCAACCAATCCTTTCATCATAATATCGGGGACCATAGGTGTTTCTCCATACACTGATTCCATATTGAATTTGCCTGATGAATCATACCGGAACATTCCGGGATTTTTGACAGTTCCGGAGTGTTGTACCTTAAAAGATATCTTCCTTTAAAATGGGAGATAGCAGGCAGAGGATTTTGCTCTACGTGCTGCCATCTCCTGGATAACGAGTTGCCTGGTTTGATCCTGGTTCGATTCAGCAAGGTGTAAACATCTATTTTGTTATTGCCTCCATCACTTTGTCCATGATCTCCTCGCTCCGGTTCTTCATGCCGAACCAGACTATTATTGCAATCGAGGCTCCGAGCCCGAGGCCCAGTCCCCACGCGAGCGGTGTAATAATGGTGTAGATGATCGTGAGATCCAACAGGAGCTGGGAAAGTGCCAGCGTTACGACAATAAAATACAGGAAGAGACGGAGCAGGACAAGCACCGGGCTGAGCAGCTCAATTTTTGAATTCCTTGAGTACTGCTGGAACATGTCAATGAAGTAATCTGTCAGGATCACACCAATCACGAGAATGATGACAAAGGCGATAACATGAGGGATATACTCAACAACCTTTGCCATAAACTGGCTGAGATACTCAAGATTGAGGATATCAACTGCCGCAAAGATGGCTATCAGGTACACAACGCAACGGACAGCAATATCACCCAGATACCCTACGGTAATACCGGACCTCGTGACCGATTTCCCGATATCTGAATCCCCGATAACCGGCGCAGCAGCTGCTTTGTCGATCAGGATATGTACTGCTTTTCCCAATAATCGCCCGACAATCCATCCGATAAGAAGAACAATCAATGCACCTATAATGGCGGGAAGTACTGCCATTGTATTGTCCAGTCCACGGGAAATTATGTTAACTGATTCTGTTACCATTGTGTAAATCTCCAGTTTTTCATTGTAAATTTCTACAATAGGGCTCTCACATACGCATACGCTTTGCCCCATGCATCAGTATTTATTCTTTTTATATTTAAATTATACTTTAATGGATTATACATCTTGGTGATTCATAACAATTATAAATGTCCATGTCCATATTAATCATCAACGCGGGATTCGCGATCTGACAATACCATGATGCAGGATTACCAGCAGGAACTTATCGCCATAAAAGATCTCCTCAAGAAGAATTCCAACGGGATGAGTGTAACCGATATCTCAAAAGCATTGAAGAAAAACAAGAACACGATCGGGAGATATCTCGATATCCTGCTTATCTCGGGGCAGGTTGACATGCGGGCTTATGGCATGGCAAAGGTGTACACGATTTCGCAGCGGGTTCCGCTTTCAGCCATGCTCAGCTACTCAAAAGAACTTATCATGGTGCTGGACAACGAGACCCGGATCACCGACATCAACGACAATTTCTTAAAACTCCTGCAGCTCTCACGCGAAGATACCCTGGGAAAAAATATTTCCTACCTCCAGTCACCCGAAGTGGATGTCAGGGAGCTTCTCGACACCATTACCTCCGGTACGAGGGAGCAGGAGACCACGGTCACCTTCCCCATTAAAAATAAGGGCGAGAGGATATTCCACCAGAAATGTGTCCCCACGGTTTTTGATGACGGGAGAAAAGGGATCACGCTGATTCTCGAAGATATTACCGAACATATTCTTGCCGAGAGAGAGATCCGGGAAAGCGAGGAGCGGTTCCGGATGATGGCAGATAACATCCAGGATGGTCTCACCATTGTGGAAGGCGACAAAACGATATATGCCAATAACCGGATCGCTGAAATCACCGGGTATTCCTTTGGGGAGATGAAAGCTATGGGGCCTCTTGCGATTATCGCCCCGGAATCGTTCGAGGACGCGGCGCAACAGATACGGGATATTGAAGCCCACCCTGAAAAACCCGGTGATCTCCGGATGTGGATTATCCGGAAAGATGGGGAGCGGAGATTTGTCTATGCCCGGATCACCGGAGCAAAACACGGCGATACATACTATAACTTCATCATCTTCACCGATATTACGGATCTAAAAAACCAGGAGATCCGGGTGCGGGAGAGCGAACAGCGGTTCCGGACAATGGCAGATAATATCCAGGACGGGCTTATCATTATCGAGAACAATAAAATTGTGTTCTCCAACCGCAGGATCATGCAGATCACCGGCTATTCCGCAGATGAGATGGCAGATATGGGTTTTGACGAAACGCTCTTAACCAATGACCTGAAGGCATTTTCGGATTCCGGCATTGTCCCGGTGACCGATAAGGAGAAAATAGAGGAGATCTTCAGGAATGTCCAGCCTGATTCTCCTGATCCCGGTGAATTTAAGATCTGGATACAGCGGAAAGATGGCAAGAGCCGCTATCTTCATGGAAAAATTACTGCTGCAAAAACCGGGGATATGATAAGCTTCTACATCACTTTATCGGATATCACCGATTTTGCCGAGCGGGAAAAGAACCTGCGAGAGCGTATCGATGCACTTCAGGACCTGATCCACTGAGGGCATTTTCCGGAATTCTTTTTTATTTTTTCATGCATTTCCCAGTAGAGAGACCGGATCCGTTTTCATACAAAAAAATTTCAATCGATCTCCGGAAATTTTTTTTCAATCGACCCCTCAGACCCTGCCTAGAATTTTTTAACCAGATCTTGATTTTATTTTCCGGACCCTCACGCCGGAGAACGAAAAATTTTGTAGCATGTACATGCATTTTGTCGGATAATTATCCGATAATCGCCTCATCAACTGACACCTCTTGTACGCGATTGAAATTTTTCAAGCAGAGTCTGACTAAAAATTTTCCCGGAAAAATGCACCAAACGGTGATCCCTTGCCCTGTTAAAGTACTTACCATCATTGTTTTGATTATGATATTCCTGATTGTAGGCATCCTGAACTGTTGAGTAACTTATCCCCCCTTTTGACTATACGTTTTGTTGCCCCTCCCGACTGGTTCTTTTCCCGAACCCCGCAATTTTTTATTTATAATCATTATGTATAGTCAATAGACCAAGCGTTTTAATATTATTAGTTTCAACATTAGTAGAACAACTCAGGAACACGTGAAACCGCAATGTACGTTTATAAAAAAATAACACAGAAGGAAAATCCCGGCACCGGTAATTACCCACTCAAACAGAAGCGGGGCAACAACCTGCTGTGGTCGATTTTTATTATAGGTATTGCAGCACTTTTTATCGTAACTGCTCCTGCCAGTGCAGGAGAGCAGTATATGGCAGGAAGCCCGGAACTCTCAGCATCTATATCGGGAACCAATGAATTTTCCCCGGGCAAGGAAGTCCAGATTGCAGTAGTTGTCGAAAACACCGGATTGAACACGGTCAAATTCGTAAAAACGGGTATCGTGAACCGGGATGATCTCCCGAACACGGCAAAGTTCCTCACCGTCACTCTTGAACCCGGGAATACGCCGTTTATTATCAAATCCGACCCCCAGATGATCGGCGATCTGAAGGCCAGCGGCACGGCAACCAGCGAATTCACCGTAAGGATTCCTTCGGATGCTCCAGCGGGAGACTTCACCCTTCCGGTTAAACTGAATTACACATACATGTACACTGCAGACCAGTATGGCACAGATACCATAGTGTACTCGTATAAGACAAAAGAGGAAGTATTCCAGCTTCCCATTAAGATCAAACCGGATGTCCGGATCCGTGTAGTTTCTGCAGATATCCAGCTCCTGAACGCCGGCACGGAAGGATCAATCCGCCTTGATGTAAAAAATCTCGGGCAGGAAAATGCAAAGAAAGCAATCATAGTTATCACCCGGAATGACGGGAGTCCGGTTGTACCCACTGAAGGAAGCGCGTATATCGGGGACTTTCCTTCCCAAGGAACTGCAACCGCGGCCTTCAAGGCATCGGTAACAGACAGTGCAGAAGCCCAGAACTACCCGCTTGACGTGTATGTAAAATACGAGAACAAAGACGGGGATATTGTCTCATCCGATATCGAAACAATCGGAGTCCCTGTTGGTAAGAAAATCGAATTCGCGATTATTTCAGATCCTGATACGATCATTCCCGGCCAGAAGAAAGTGATCACGGTCAAATACAAGAATACCGGCGGTGCCATTGCGTACAATGCACAGGCCCGCGTGAGCATGGTAGATCCATTCACGAGCAATGACGATTCTGCATACCTTGGGGATATAGCACCCGGGGAAACCAAAGAGGCATCGTTTCTCATAACGGTTGCCGGGACAGCAACACCCAAACAATATGGTATCGATTCCGAGATCCGGTACCGTGATGCTTTTGATAACCAGAAAGTATCAGATCCGATAAAACTGGGCCTGAACGTACGTACGGATACTGGTTTCGTTGCCGGATTATTGAAAAATCCGCTCGCACTTGCAGTAATTGCTATGGTGGTACTGGGAATCGGCTACGTATTCTATCGCAGGAATAAATCCCAGTGAGGGGTCCGGAATGACTCACAAGAGTTTTTCCGGCACTGCCGGAACCGTGTTCATAGTAGTGACCCTGCTTGCGTGCTGTACCCTTATTGTGGCACCGGCGTCGGCAGCAACAAAGTACCTTGGGGGAGCTCCCTCATTTTCAGCAGCTGTTTCCGGTGTCAATGAGTTCGCACCGGGCGAAGAGGCTTTGATCAGCATCCTGGTGAAAAATTCCGGTCTCAATCTGGTCAAACAGCTGGACCAGGGTACGATAGATGCAGAGGATCTGCCGAATACAGCAAAATTCGTAACCATCGGACTTGCATCAGCCAGTAATACAGTGATCGTCAAGACCGATCCGCAGATGGTCGGCGACATTCCCGGAAATGGGAATGACATTATTGTTCAGTTCAAAGTAAAAATTTCCACCAATGCAACGACAAAAGAATACCAGTTGCCCCTGTCTCTCCGGTACAAATATGTGCGGGTCATTAACCAGGAAGCCGCAGGTACTTTCGAGTTCACCTATAACGAGGTTGAAGAGACCATTCCCGTTACCATTCGTATCAAACCCCAGGTAAAACTCGAAGTCATCGAAGCGGTGCCGGAAGGGCTGAGTGCAGGATCGCAGGGTTATATCTCCCTGAAGATCCGGAACAATGGCCCGGAAAACGGTGAAATGGCGTCAGTGAAGCTGCTCCGGAACGGGCACAGCCCCATAATTCCCACAGACAGCACCCTGTTCATTGGAAGCTTTCCCAGCGGGAGCATCGTGGAATGCCGGTACAAAGTATCAGTTTCAAAGGATGCAATGAACCAGACATACCCAATCGATATTGCAGTCACCTACACGAACCGGGAAGGAACGATTGTTACATCACTCCCGGATACCGTTGGAGTTTTCATCAATGCCAAAACCGCGTTTACGGTGATATCCGCTGTACCTGAAGTTCCCGGCGGCACAGGCCGGGCAATCGAGATCCTGTACCGGAATGACGGGATGACAACAGCCTATAATGCGGAGGCGCGGATCACTCCTCACAGCCCCATAACAATTCCCGATAATAATGCATTCCTCGGGGATGTGGAGCCGGGCAAGACCGCAAGTGCCCGTTATGAGATACAGGCAGATGCGGATTCTGAATCGATGGTATATTCCTTTGACAGTAACATACGGTACCGTGACGCACTCGGCAACAGCCATGAATCCGATACAATTCAGGTACATATTGAGGTTACACCAGTAGTTTCCGGCACCCCCATGATACCTGGGGGATTGCCCGCACTTGCGGGTTGTATCATAGCGGGAATTGTGATCTGCATCGCAGTACTGGTGTACCGGAAGAGAATGGAGAACCGGTGAGGGTTACATGATTCAACAGATCTTTGAAGGCATCGCTAATACGATTATCAAACGACCGAAACTGGTTGCTGCCCTTGTCCTTGCCCTGTTCTGCATCGGCCTTTATGGCATGACTACGCTCAGTATGCAGACGGGCTGGGAAACCTATGTATTCAAAGACTCCCCCGCCGGGGCCATTGAGAAGAAATACAACGAGGACTACAAGTCGGATACCATCATCTTCATTATCGAAGCCGGTGACCCGCTGAGCCCGGAAGTTCTCACTTATGTCGATAATCTTGAAACTAATTTGCGGCAGCAGCAGAATATCGAAAGTGTACAGAGTCTCACGGATGTTCTGAGAGCGTACAATGGGGGAACGCTCCCCTCATCGAAGGCTGAAACGGAACGCATTGTCAATTCACTGCCCGAGAGCACCCGTGCCATGCTCTATCCCTCGAATGTCCTGACCCTCGTCCAGCTCAAGCTCACACCAGGATTATCTGAAACCGTCCAGAAATCCGTACTGGCGAATGTGGGATCTGTCGTCGATTCATCTACTGCACCACCGGGTGTGAAAGTCGAAATTTCAGGTTCCCCGGCCTTTTCGCAGCAGATGTCCGCAGGGCTCATGAGTAATATGGGCATCCTCATTGGTGGCGCACTGGTCCTCATGATTATTACAATGGGGATCTTATTTTCCTATGTCCGCCACCGTTTCATGCCGGTCCTTCTCGTTGCAATCGGTCTCGTGACTTCGCTTGGCCTGATGGGAATTGGCGGTATCAACCTGAACATGGCGGTGATCGGGGCCTTCCCGGTCCTGATCGGTCTTGGGATCGATTATGCGATCCAGTTCCATGCCCGGTTCGATGAGGAAGCTAGGAAGGGATCCCTTGAGGATGCAGTTTTTACGACGGTAACCCGTACCGGCCCTGCGGTTATGTACGCAATGCTGGCGACCTCCATGGGTTTCCTGGCCATGATGGTCTCGACCGTCCCGATGATCCGCTCGTTCGGGGTCGTCTCCATCATCGGTATCAACACCTGTTTCTGGGTCTCCTGTATCGGTATGCCCACCATCGCCCTGCTGGTCAATTACCAGCCCAAGCAGCAACAGACCGGACAATGTTATGCTGTGGGAACGAATGCGTGCGATACGATAATCCAAAACCCGGAAAAAAACCGTAACAACGGAAAGGGGAAAAAGAGTTCCTTCTCGTATAACCAGTTCCTCACGGACACATCAGTGAAGATCGCGAAAAATCCGATACCGATCCTGCTCATTGCCGGAGTTATTGCCCTGATAGGATTCCAGATCGACCCGACCATCCCCGTCAGTTCCGACGAGAACGCCTTTGTTCCTTCGGATATGCCGGCCAAGATTAATATCGACAAGGTCACCCGGGTCATCGGGGCAACCAGTACCGCAGACCTGCTTGTGCAGGGTTCGCGCGTAACGGATCTCGATACCGTGATATGGATCAGGGGATTCCAGGACTACGAGCTGTCGCACCATTCGGAAATAACCGGGGCGACAAGCATCGTCACCTATATCCTTGAGTATAATGGCGGCATGATGCCGGAGACCCAGGCCCAGCTCGATGCGGTGCTCTCCACAATACCGGAGGATACGCGGAAATCGGTTCTCAGTGACCCGATGTGTGGCATTATCCGGTTCAGCACCACAGACCTGGAGATGTCCCAGCAGAACAGCTTAAAAGAGCTGATGATCAAGGATATCGCGTTCCTTGAACCACCTGTCGGAATATCGATAGAACCAGCCGGGAATTTTGAGGTTATGACCAGTCTCATAAGCGCCATGTCTGAATCAAAGGATACAATGACCATTCTCGGGTTCATCTTTGTCTTTGTCTTCCTGATCCTCGTATACCGGCATCTCCACGCCGTCTCCCCGATCATCCCGATCATATTCGTTGTGGGCTGGAATGCGGTCATGATGAGTCTTATCGGCCTCACGTATAACCCGCTCACGGCAACCCTGGGATCGATGACGATTGGTGTGGCCGCAGAATACACTATCCTTGTCATGGAGCGCTATGCTGAAGAGGAAGAGCGGCTGCACGATCCCATCGCAGCCATCCAGGAGAGCGTCCAGAAGATTGGTACCGCTATCACGGTCTCGGGCCTTGCAACGTTCATTGGGTTCTCGGCACTCTGCCTTGCGACCTTCCCCATCATGAGTAACTTCGGCATCTCGACCCTGATAGCCGTCGGGTTTTCCCTGATAGGAGCGATCTTTATCATGCCCGCAGTGCTCTCACTGGTAGGAAGTCTTGACAAATGGCTCAAAGCGAGAAAAGGACACGGTATTCCGGAAGAACATGCAGGGTAACCGTCTTGCCAGCGCAGATCTGACAAGGGTTAATCCCTTGTAATCTTTTTTCAATCCATTTTTTTTAAGGATAAGCATTTTTTTTATAAAACAAGGGAACGAAAAATTGAGCCGGTGTTTCATAACAGCGCAAATCTTATCGTTCCCGGTTCCAATCATTCATCGATCTTTATGGAGCAGAAAGAGATCAGTGCGCTTATCAAAGACATTGAAACGAAAGTGCTCAAGGAAGAGGCAAAGAAACTGGGGCTCAAACCCGGGCGCTGCCCGACAAAGATGTCCATTGCAAAGATGCTGCCTGAGGAAAACCTGAAAAAACTCGCAAAATAGTGATCCGGCGTTTGCAGGACACAAAAACCCATCTCCGCACAGCCAATCGGGTTGAATACGATAGTGACCGTCAGTATACTTCGACAAGTCCCCGGCTTTTGCCCGTAATAGAACGGCCACCCTGCGGGGTTACAATAAACGTGTTCTCTATCCCCACCAGCCCGACCTTTGGGATACCTTTCTTGGGTTCGAGGGCAAAGACCATGCCTTCCTGCAGGGGCTCATCGAATCCCTGCGCAATGACCGGCATCTCATCGATCCAGAGCCCGATCCCGTGGCCGAGGAACTTGACCTTGTGCTTCCCGAATCCCATGAAGTTGTCCAGGAACTCCGGCTCAAGCCCTTCCATGACGGTTGTGTAGATCTCTGACGGGATAGCGCCCGGCTTGAGGAGTGCTGCGAGCTGATCCTGGATCGCCACACACCGCTCATGCTCCCGTATCGCGTCATCGGGGATTGGCTTGCCGAACATATAAGTCATGGTCTTGTCGGTCTGGTACCCTTTGTACCCGCACCCGATATCGATCACAACCAGGTCGCCCTTCTTTAGTTTCCGTTCCCGGCAGCCCATCAGCGGGACGGAGGGGTGCATGCCGAAAATACCACCGGGGGTATTCACACACGTAGGGGAGATGGAGCTGGTGCCAAATCCGATCTGGCCGAGCAGCATCTCGTTGAACATGCCGAACCGTATGACGCCCTGGTGACCTTCCTTCACCATGAGGGAGTAGAGATCGCAGGTGAGCCCCACCTCATCGATCCCTTCCGCGAGCATACCGGGAACGCAGTCTTCCAGCACGCGGCGATGGATCTTCCCGGCGTGCTCCATTAAGGAGAGCTCATACCGGCTCTTCACGGACCTGACCGCTGATACCTGTTCGTCGACAGACTTCACGTTCGTAAATGGCAGGTATTTCTGGAGCCGCTGGAGCTGGGCGATCGGCATCGTGTCGGTCTCAAGATACACGGTCGACGGGAGACTACCCATGCCCGCCGCTACATCCCGGTAGCTCTTCATTGGCCGGATGTCCGGGAAGAGCGACTCAGTCTTTGCCCGCTCGAAACTCTGCCGCACCCAGAAGACGGCATCTCCGTCCTGCGGGATGAGGAGCAGCCCGTCCTGCATGGTGCCAGTGAAATAATACAGGGGAATTTTTCCGACAATGGCTGCAAGCTCCCAGCCGGGGCAGGAATGATCCATCCGGGCCCGGAAACGCTCCAGCCGGTCTTTAAGTTCAGTGAGCGGGACTTTCATGCTGGTAAAAAAATGGGGGTGAAAGGGTAATAAGAGTGATGAAATGCTCCGGATAACGGTAAACCCGGTCGGGGGATCGTGGCAGTTATCTTCAAGAAGTCCGATAAAAAACACGATTCGCGCTCATGTTCTACCGGGCTGTTTCCGCCCGTAACTTGAGTGCCTCGTTCATTTCAGCAAATCCGCGGGCGGTATCTTTTTTCAGCATGGTTTCGAGAAGCGGGAGAAGGAGGCCGGAGAAATATTCGTGCTGGACGAAGAGGCACCGGGTATCGCCAAGGGGCTTGATCGCAAAGACGTGCTCCCCGTCGAACAGTCCCCGAACGAAGAGACGACCCACCCATCGCAATTCCCGGTTTGGGGACACTTTCAGGATCACAGGATGAATTTTCATGCCGGTTGCTCCCGACGGCCTTAAATCAACCGTTATTGTTTCCCCTTCAATCGTATTTCCCCGCACACTCCGTATGAACGGGTTCCAGGCGGGGTATTCCGTAAAATCGGTGAGTACTGCCCATATCCTTTCGGGAGTTGCGCGGATCTCTGTCTCGCTGTAGAGTTCCCCTATTTTTCCCGATCTCCGGTATTCCGGCAGAGGGTGCATGCTTCCTGCCATGAATACCTGATTGTGTGAATACGTATTAAGATTGAGGGGAGGGCGGGAAGGGGAAAAATGCTGCAATACCTTCTGTGTTGTACAAATCACGAGAACTACTTATGTTTTTAAAATCTGGACGATTTAACAGTTGATCATTCCGATGACTTCATGGGGTTTCATTCAGCATCTTCTGCCAGCGGGGATGATCCAGATTCGGGTAGACACTGTTGAATCCATTGATCTCCCCGTTTACAATCCGCCAGCCATGGGATTCTCCATACCACATCCAAGAATAAGAATCTGAATAATCATTTCCACCACCGTCAATGGGAGTATTCACTGCATATTGCACTAAAGGTTTCACCCATGAATTGTGCTCGCGGATACTCGAATGAATCTCCAGACGGGTTGTTGGAGATGCAGAATAGTCAGCATATACCAGTGTTTTCTGGGGAACACTGATGGGTGCATACTCTGTCCATTCGGGAGATCGCGGGTCGATCTTTTCTCGTATTGGTTGGGAATAATCCAGTTTTGGCAGGAATACGGATTCATTACCGACAGGATAGAGTGTATCTGCAAAAATTACCGGAGTCCTGGAAAGAGTATGATTACTGATTTCAATTGCATATGCTGAAGTCCCCGAAGGGTCGGGATCAATCCTGCCGGTACTTACCTTCAGGAACCACGGCTGATTATTCCTGACGGAATATGTTCCAGTCAGGTTAATTCCCGGAGGGGACTGAACAAAATCGACCGTGAAGTTCCCGTGTGCAAACTGGCTTTTATCCAGTTTCAGGGTTCCGATCATCGGCTCTCCGTTTTTTACCGGCAGCGGGAGGTAAAATGTGGCATTGGATATTGGTTCGGTTGTGCTGATCGTCAGATCATATTCGAAGCGGGAGTAACAAGAACGAGGAGATTCATTTGTGCAACCTGCAATAAATACCATCATCCCCAGAAAAAGACCGAGAACAATGAAACAAAAAAGGGCGCTTCCCGAACATCTCCTGTCCTTGAGGTCCATTCATTCAAAGTTGATGTAAGGGTAAATAAAATTGGTGAAATAATTTTGAGATGGGAAAACTAAACTCAGACTCGTTTCTTCTCCGCTTCCCACCGCTCCATCACGGTCGGTCCATCGATAAACACGAGCCCATGCTTACGGGCATAGCGCATTGCATCTTCTTTCGAAAGCGCGTAACCCGACTCATCGTCCAGCATCTCGCAGATGGTAACCGCCGGTGTGATTCCCGCCATCTCGGCCATCGCGATCGAGAGCTCGGTCTGGCCTTTCCTCACATCGAGGAGCCCGTCCGCTGCCCGCAGGAGCGCCATGTGGCCTGGGGTGCGGAACGTCTCGTGGAAACTCACATCGCCACCATTGAGCGCACGCTTCACCTGCTCAGCGATCGCGTTGACCGTCAGGGTCCGGTCGCGATCGGTAATACCCGTGAATGTATTCCGGTGGTTCACCCAGAGCGAGAAGGAGGAGTGGTTCTTCCGGTCGTACGGGATGTCGCCTTCGCGTTCCGCAACCGCAATTGCCCGGAGGGCATCGCTGGCAAACGGGAGACCGAGTCGCTGGGCCGCGATCGGGTGGACTGCGGTACAGATCAGCCCGCCGCCATCCTTGCGCATCCGCAGGATATCTTTTGGGGTGACTGAATCGGAGCGGATCGCAAAATCTGTCTCGCCTTCCCGATCTGCGAAATCGTAGAGCAGGATAAATTTTCCGTCACGCAGCGCTGCAAGCGCTTTGTCAATCACGGCCCCACCTCGACACTGACACTGTCCGAGTCCTCGACACCGAGTTTCCTGCGGAGAGCCATCGGCGCGATTACTTCTATGATGTCCTCCGGGTAGTGCGTCCTGCCGGGCACGACAATGCCGCAGGAGATGGTGCCGATCCGGCACGGGATGCACTTTGCGTCACCGAACGTCCGGCCGTCCGTTGAGAATCCCTTGATCCGGGTCCATTCGAGCGCATCGATCTTCTTCCTGACCGGGATGCTGGAAGGGGAGAGCCGGATATTGAGCGTGCCCGGGTAGGGCTCGAAGCCGAGATGAGTATTGAACTGCTCCTTGTACGAGGGGATGCTCATGTAATATTTTCCCTCACCGATGCCGGAGACGACCGCACCGTTCAGCACATAGGTCTTACCGCCTTCCGAAAAGATCCGGGAATATTCCTGGAATTCGCGGCGCAGCTCATCTTCGCCGTGTTTGGTTAAGGTGACGTGCTGGCCATCGGATGCAAGAGTCCGGCTTATGAGCCCCTGCGTTTCAAGCCCTTTCAGTCGCCGCGATGCAGTCTGCTGGCTGATCGCAAGCATCGTACCGATGCTCTGCGTTGAGACAAAGACGGGCCCCTTGCAACCACCC
>Ga0074195_1001319_pt1 | contig 35921 bp, 28 predicted proteins | sample EPASupsiteHSE623_FD_64525 | JGI IMG/M metagenome (GOLD analysis project Ga0074195, IMG submission 64525) | Bioremediated contaminated groundwater from EPA Superfund site, New Mexico - Sample HSE6-23 | ecosystem: Environmental > Aquatic > Deep subsurface > Groundwater > Contaminated ... | reverse complement strand
TTTCCCTTTCAGAACCTCTCTTTACCTGAAAGTTTCAGTTGCTTGCGAGAACCGAGACGTAAAAGGGCGAAATGGATTCGGCTCAAAAAAATGCGAGCAGGCTCGTTGCCTGTGAGCAGTTTTTTGAGTCGGAGCCAGGAAGCCATTTTATGTCGAATTCCGCAAGCAACTGAAACTTTCAGGTTTAGAATACGTCCTTGCGGATGCTTTCTTTGGCGTTGTCCAGCATGCGGTTAAGCTGGTCGCCAGAATACAGCGCCGCGTCCTGGCGCACTTTCTCGGTGCAATTGGTGCAGAATTTAGCTATGTTCTTGAGCATTATCGTCGAGGAGCCGTAGGAGCCCAGCGTTGACGTGTCGCAGGCGGGCTGGCCGGCAAGGGAGGAGCCCGTCCAGATGCTGGCGTAGTTATGCCCCTGCTCGTCCTGGAACGGGGTGGGGCAACTGGCGTGCCTCCAGTTGCCGTGCTCGTCTTCCGTGTGGCGCGACTCGTGGAACAGCACCATCAGCCGGGCTATCTGCGGATGGCTGAACTTGATGTAGTTTTGCGTAATCCACATTTTCGACGAATCCAGAAAGGGAATGACGCAGGCCACCGCGGCGCCGCTGCCGCAGTCGTCCAAGCCTATCGCTTTGACGCGGGAAACGAAAAAACCGTAATAGGCCCCGCCGTCCACCAGAGCGTTGGCGCCGAACACGCGCTTGTGCAGCTCCGAGGCGGACGAGCCGGTTATCGTCTTGATGAAGTTCAGGTCTTCGCCCAATTGTTTCTTTACGTCGGCGGGCACGTCGGCATCCACCGGAACGATAACGTCCGCGCCGAGCGGCAGCACCGGTTGCTTCGGGCGCCGTGCTGTGAGCGTATCCTTATGAAGCCTGGTATAGCTGACGAAATCGAAATCCTGCGCTCCGGCTGTGGCTGCCGCGCAGAGCAGCAGCATGGCGACTGATGTTAATTTTCCTGTCATGGGCTATGCGCTCCTTGTGTTTTGTCACTCACGGCTGAATTTTACCGCGCATGCAGTATACCTTACTGAACCCTGCCTGAACAATGACAATGACGCGCGAGCAACAGGGCGGGGTCAGGACAGCCGCGCTTCCAGGCCGAGGAGGAATTCTTCGCCGGAGTCCGCCGCCGTTTTGTCCCACATGCCCATTTTCGCGTGGGCGACGGAGAGATAGAACTGAATATCCCGCGCTTTGGGGCTCAGCGCGGCGGCGGCGGAAAAATCCTTCGCGGCGCTGTCGTTTTTTCCCAGGCTGAGCCAGGCCAGTCCGCGCTGGCGCAGCGCGTCCGTATAATCGGGCCGTAATGCCAGCGCCCTGGTGAAATCCTCCAGCGCGCGCTCCGGCTTGCCGCCCCGGCGCAGCAGCAGGCCGCGGTTATACAACGCCTCGGGAAAATCCGGGCGGAGTTCGAGCGCCCTGTCGAAGCCCTCGGCGGCTTCGGCGTAATCGCCGTTTATGAACAGGATGAGTCCGCGCAAATTCCAGGCGTCCGCGGAACGTGCGTCATATTCCAGCATGAGCTCGAAGCAGTTCAGCGCTTTCTCGTAGTCGCCGTCACGGAAAAACTGCGTTCCCATCTGGTGGAACTGTTCGCTGTTCATGAGTTTTTTAAGGCTGCGCCCCTCCGGAGAGGCCGGGAGAAAACGACTGTTTCGGCTGCGGCCTGAAATACCAGTAACCGCTCAAAATGCAAAGCAGCAGCAATGCCAGCAGAAACGGCATGGTTTCCACGTTTTTCCCGCGGCCGCGCTGCGTCCGCCGTGTTATCGCTGTATTTTCGTAGACCGCCGCCGCTTTCTCAGGGACGGAGGGCTCCGCGGCGCCGCGCCCGGTTTCCGAGAAAATAGTGGTATAAGTGTTTTCCGGCGGCGGCGCCGGTTGCAACTTCCTGAGCATAAACGTTTGCAGCCGGACTATGGCCTCGTGGAACTGGGGAGGGAAATTATCGTGCGAAAAAGCCACCCGCTGGCGTATGGTGTCGCCGGCGCGCGGGCGGCGCTGGCGCGGTCTCGCCGCGGCGGGGGAAATCCAGGCGAGCTCGCGGATTATGGCGCGGGCCGAGACCGGACGCCGCTCCGGCTTTTTCGCCAGGCATTTTGTTATTAACGTTTCAAACTCCGCGCCGATATCGGGGCGGAGGTCTCCGATAAGCGGCCTGCGCTCGGTTTTGAACGGCTGCGGCTGCGCCAGCGCCGCGTAAAGCAGCGCGCCGAACTGATAGATATCCGAGCGCGCGGTATGCTCCCCTCCGGCCAGCACTTCGGGCGGGGTATAGGCCTGCTGCGCGCGGTCGGGAGGCAGCGTTTTCGCGAATGCCGCCGCTTCGGGGAGGGCGGTTATTTTATGCAGATGGAAATCGCAGATTTTAGCGTCCCGCGAGCCTTCCCTGAACAATATATTGCGCGCAATCAGGTTGCGGTGCGGCAAACCCAGGTGATGCGCGTAACTTAAAGCGGCGGCGACGTCCGCCGCCAGTTTGTGCGCCTGTTGCGGCGTGAATGGGCCGGCGCGGAGACGGTTCTCCAGCGTTTCGCCCGTTATGAAATCCATCGCCAGATAGAACTTTCCGCCGTCTATGCCGTAGTCGAAGGCGCGGACTATGTTATCATGGTACAGTTCGCACGCGGCGGCGGCTTCCAGCAGCAGCGCGCGGCGCAGGTCGTAATTGTGCGGCGGAACCGGGAATTTGAAAATTTTCAGCGCGCAAATGACGCGCTTGTTGAAAACCGCCTGCGCTTTGTATAAGTCCGCGTAACGCCCTTGGGCGGCGGGCGCCAGATTTATATAATTGCCTATGGAGTTTTCGGTCAAGTTAAATCCCCAATTTAACTTAACTAAACTAATTTAACGGCGGGTTTGCAAGGACGCAGGCATGAAAACATTTCTGGATTTGGCGGCGCGGCGGCGCAGCATACGCAAGTATCTGGACCGACTTGTGGAGCCGGAAAAACTGGACCGCTGCCTTGAGGCGGCGCGGCTTGCGCCGTCGGCCTGCAACAGCCAGCCGTGCAGGTATGTGGCGATAACGGAGCCGGAGTTGAAGCGGAAGTTTTGCGCAGCGGCTTTTTCCGGGCTGTATTCGGCCACACGGTTCGCGGCTGCGGCGCCGGTAATAGTGGCCGTGGTCGCCGGCGAGGGCAGCCTCTCCGCGCGCGTGGGCAACCTGGTGCGCGGCACCTCGTTTTATCTGGTGGATACGGGAATTTCCTGCGCGCATTTCGTCCTGGCCGCGCAGGACGAGGGCCTCGGCGCCTGCATCATCGGCTGGTTCGACGCGAAAAAAGCGGGGAAAGTCATCGGCGTGCCGTCCGGCAAAAGAATAGAACTGCTGATAAGCCTCGGCTATCCGGCGGAAAATCCGCCGCCAAGGCCGCGGAAAGCTTTCAATGAAGCATGCTCGAAAAACAAATACTGAGGTGGCTATGAGAAAAATCCTTCTGGTTTTGGCGCTGTGCGCCGCAGCAGCGTCGGCGCAGGCCGGGCGGCAAAAGACTTACTGCAATCCGATAAACATAGACTACGGCTACACGCCTATTCCCGATTTTGCCGTCCAGGGCAAGCATCGCGCCACCGCCGACCCGGTTATTGCCGTATTCAACGGCGACTATTACCTTTTCTCCACAAACCAGTGGGGCTACTGGTGGAGCTCCGACATGGCGGACTGGAATTTTGTTCCGCGTAAATTCCTCAAGCCGGGCGCGAAGGTTTACGACGAACTGTGCGCTCCCGCCGTCTGGGCCATGGACGGCGCGCTTTACGTGGTCGGCTCCACGTACGAAAAGGATTTTTCAATCTGGAAAAGCACGAACCCGAGAGTGGACGATTGGACCGTAGCTGTGGACAGCTTTCAGGCGGGCGCGTGGGACCCGGCTTTTTTCCCCGACGACGATGGCAAGCTTTATTTATACCACGGCTCCAGCAACCTTTACCCGCTCTACGGGCGCGAGATTGACCGCAAAACGCTCCAGCCCATGGGCGAGGACGCGCCGCTTATAAATCTGCACGACGACATCCACGGCTGGGAGCGTTTCGGCGAGGCGGGGGACAACACTTTCCTGCGGCCCTTCATCGAGGGCGCGTGGATGAACAAGCACGACGGCAAGTACTATCTCCAGTACGCCGCGCCGGGCACCGAATTCAGCGGTTACGGCGACGGCGTTTACGTCGGCGAGCATCCGCTGGGGCCGTTCGCCTACCAGAGCCATAATCCGTTTTCATACAAACCCGGCGGTTTCGCGCGCGGCGCGGGGCACGGCGCCACTTATCAGGACAAGTTCGGCAACTGGTGGCACGTTTCAACCGTCCCGCTGTCCGTCAAAAACAATTTCGAAAGGCGGCTGGGCATCTGGCCGGCGGGGTTCGACAAGGATGGCATTCTCTACGCCAACACCGCATACGGCGACTACCCTGCCTATCTTCCCGACGACGCGGAGGACCATGTAAAGGGCCGCTTCACCGGCTGGATGCTGCTCAATTACAAAAAACCGGTGCGTGTCTCGTCCGTTTATGGCGCTTTCAACGCCAACAACGCCGTTGATGAGGATATAAAAACCTGGTGGTCCGCCGCCACCGGCGAAAAGGGCGAATGGCTCGAAAGCGATTTGGGAGCCGTCAGCACGGTGCGCGCGGTGCAGATAAATTACGCCGACCAGGACGCGGAGTTCATGGGCAAGTCCCTCGGCGTTTATCATCAATATAAGTTGTACTCCTCGCTGGATGGCAGGGAATGGCAGGTCATCGCGGATAAAAGCGGCAGCAAAACCGATGTTCCGCATGACTATATCGAACTTGAAAATCCCGTGAAGGCGCGGTTTGTGAAAATGGAGAATATTCATATGCCGACGGGGAAATTCGCGCTGAGCGGGCTGCGCGTGTTCGGCCTCGGTCCCGGAGAAAAGCCGGGGCCGGTGAAAAACTTCGTCGTCCTGCGCGGCTGGACCGAGAACCGCAACGCCTGGCTGAAATGGCAGTTGTCCGACGATGCGGCGGGGTACGTAATCTATTCCGGCGTCACGCCGGACAAGCTCTATACCAGCGTGATGGTCTACGGCGCGAACGAGTATTATTTCCGCGCCATGGACATTGACCGGACTTACTATTTCCAGATAGAGGCTTTCAATGAAAACGGCGTGTCGGAGCGAGGTCCGGTGTTCAAGTCCGAGCCGCAGCCGCGCTCGCCGGAATATCCCGCGCCCTAACCGGCGGGATGTATCCTCGTCATTGTTTTTTCCCTGCGCTTTGGTACAATCAAGGGGAATGGCTTGACAGACTTTTGGCTGTTCTAATTCAGAGGTTGGAGGCAGAGCTTGAAAAAAACGATGATTGCAGCGGTTGTTCTGGCGGCCATGTCCGCCATGTCGGCGTACGCCGCCGGAAGCGCGGATTTGAATCTGCGGCTTTCCGATGCGCAGCAGATTGAGGTTCCCGCACCGCCCGCCGTCGCCCCTGTTTCGCCGGAGGGAAAAACTGTTCGCGCGGACGTTCCCGCTAAAGCGGTTTTCGGCAACGCCGTGCTGGTTACGGGCGGAACGCCCGCCCGTTCCGGCGAAAAAGCGGCGGTCGTGGCGCGGTTTGAAATCGAGCCGCTGCGCAACGCTTATCTCAACACCGACATGACGTTTGTCACCGCGAAGAAAACCAAAGTCGTCGTGTCGGGCGCGAGTTCCGCGAACTGCGTCTCCAGCGCGCACGACTGCGACGGCAAAAACAGGTATTATCTGGTGCTCGGCGCAGCCGGGAAGATATACGGCGCCAACGTCTACAAGCTGGCGACTTCGGAGAGCAAATACATCCTTATCGCCGGCGAGTCCGAGTATTGCCTGGTGAGCGTTTCCCCAAACATATTCTCGCCGGAAAACAGCATCGTCGAAGTCTCGCAGGGCGGCAGGACGCTTTTCAGGGCGACCGCCAAACAGGCGGGCGACGCGCTCGCCGCCAAAAGCGTGAAAGTCGCCATGAGCAAAAATTATTTCATGGCTTTCGGCAACGACATGCTCGAAGACGCCGGCCTGGATATCTCGCAGTCCAAAGACAAGTCCTCCTTCCTGTTCGTGCCTTCCGACGACGCGATGACCAACTACATGATTCCGCTGGACAGCGTAACCGAAGCGGGCGTGACCTTCCCCGGCTTCGAAAAAGACTACACCTTCAGGAAAACCGCCGACGGCTTCCTCGAAATACTGCATTGAAGTTTGCGCAGCGAAAGGCGCGCCCCTCAAACCGGGGCGCGCCTTTTTTTGTGGATTTGATTAAGGAAAAGACAAAGTTATATACTTTATCTGGCAGCAGCATGTTCCCGCCGACTGCCGGTTTTCGCAACGGTTTTTCCGCAGACTGACATAATCTAAAGGAGCTCCTAACATGGAACGCAAACTCGTCGCAATGGACGGCAACACCGCCGCGGCGCATACCGCCCACGCCACCAACGAAGTAATAGCCATTTACCCTATCACGCCCTCTTCGGTAATGGGCGAAATAAGCGATATCAAATCCGCCAAGGGCGAAAAGAACATCTGGGGCACCGTCCCTAACGTGATGGAAATGCAGTCCGAAGGCGGCGCGGCGGGCGCCGTGCACGGCGCGCTCACCGCCGGGGCGCTTACCACCACTTTTACCGCCTCGCAGGGCCTGCTGCTGATGATTCCCAATATGTACAAAATCGCGGGCGAGCTCACCCCCACGGTTTTCCACGTATCGGCCCGCGCGATTGCCGCGCACGCGCTTTCTATTTTCGGGGACCACTCGGACGTGATGGCCTGCCGCCAGACGGGTTTTGCCATGCTGGCCTCCGCCAACCCGCAGGAGGCGATGGACTTCGCGCTCGTCGCTCAGGCGGCCACGCTTGAATCGCGCGTGCCGTTCCTGCATTTCTTCGACGGTTTCCGCACCTCGCACGAGCTTAACATGGTGGACGTGCTCACCTTCGATCAGATGATGCAGATGCTGCCCGCCGAACTTATCGCAAGGCACCGCGAAGCGGCCCTCAACCCCGAAACGCCGTTCATGCGCGGCACCGCGCAAAACCCGGACGTTTTCTTCCAGGCCCGCGAGACCGTCAATCCGTTCTACGACGCAACCCCCGGCATCGTCCACAAGGCGTTTGAAAACTTCGCCAAACTCACCGGCAGGAAATATGACCTCATCGAATACTTCGGCGACAAGGATGCCGAGTATATCATCGTAATCATGGCCTCCGGCGCGGACACCGCGCGCGAGACCGTGGACTACCTCAACGCCAAAGGCTCAAAATGCGGCGTGGTTAAAATCAACCTTTACAGGCCGTTCCCGACGCAGGATTTTCTCAAGGCGATACCTGCGGGAGTCAAAGGCATAGCGGTGCTCGACAGAACCAAGGAACCGGGCGCTCTCGGCGAACCCGTGTATGAGGATGTCTGCTCCGCGTTCCTCACGGACGAGGGCCGCAGGAAATTTCCGAAGACGCCCGCCATGGTCGGCGGACGCTACGGCCTCGGCTCGAAGGAATTCACGCCCTCCATGGTCAAGGCGGTTTACGACAATCTTAAGGCCGCCGCCCCCAAACACGGCTTCACCGTCGGCATCAACGACGACCTGTCGCATACCAGCCTCGGCTATGACACGGCGTTCGATATCGCCAGCGCGGACGTGTTTCGCGCGCTCTTCTACGGGCTCGGCTCGGACGGCACCGTCGGCGCGAACAAAAACACCATCAAAATCATCAGCGAGGAGACCGACAACTTCGCGCAGGGCTATTTCGTCTACGACTCCAAAAAAGCCGGCTCGATGACGGTTTCGCATGTGCGCTTCGGCAAAAAGTATCTGCGCGCGCCTTACCTTATAAACAAGGCCCGCTTCATCGGCTGCCACCAGTTCAGTTTCCTCGAAAAGTACGACATGCTCTCCCGCGCGGAGAACGGCGCGGTGTTCCTGCTCAGCAGCCCCTACGGCGCGGCGGAAGTCTGGGACAAAATCCCCTGCGAAGTGCAGCAGCAAATCATAGACAAAAAGCTGAAATTCTACGTCATAGACGCTTCCGACATAGCCCATAAAACCGGCATGGGCGGCCGCATCAACGTCATCATGCAGACGGCGTTTTTCGCCATCTCCGGCGTGCTTCCCAAAGACGAGGCGATAGACGCAATCAAGAAGGCGATTAAAAAGACTTACGCCCGCAAAGGCGACGAGGTGGTAAAGCAGAACTACGCCGCCGTGGACGCCACCATCGCCGCCATCGGCGAGGTGAAGGTGCCCGGCAAAGTCACCTCCTGCATAAAGCGCCAGCTCGCCGTACCGGCGGGCAGCCCGGACTTCGTAAAAGAGGTGCTCGGCGAAATGATAGCCTTCCGCGGCGACGACGTGCCTGTTTCCAAATTCCCCGCGGGCGGCGTTTTCCCGACGGCTACGTCGCAGTACGAAAAGCGCAACATCGCGCTGGAATGCCCGTCGTGGGACACCGAGACCTGCATACAGTGCGGCATCTGCTCGCTGGTCTGCCCACACGCGGCAATCCGCATAAAGGCTTACGACGCGGCGGAACTAGCCAAAGCGCCCAAATCATTCAAGTCCGTGGACGGACGCGGCGACCTCAAAGGCAGCAAGTTCACCGTGCAGGTGGCGATAGAGGACTGCACCGGCTGCGGCGCGTGCGTGTTCAACTGCCCGGCGAAAAACAAGGCCAAGCCGGAGCTCAAGGCCATCAACCTCGTCCCGCAAACCCCGCTGCGCGAGACTGAAATTGAAAACTTCAAGTTCTTTCTGTCCGTCAAGGAAGCCAATCAGGAAAAGCTGAACCGCTTCACCATAAAAGGCAGCCAGCTTGTGCGCCCGCTGTTTGAATTCTCCGGCGCGTGCGCGGGCTGCGGCGAGACGCCGTACGTCAAGCTGCTCACTCAGTTGTTCGGCGACCATCTGGCGGTGGCAAACGCCACCGGCTGCTCGTCTATCTACGGCGGCAACCTGCCCACCACGCCTTATGCAAAACGCGGCGACGGAAAGGGCCCCGCGTGGAGCAACTCGCTGTTCGAGGACAACGCGGAATTCGGCCTCGGAATGCGGCTGGCGTATGACAAAATCGCCGAGGAAGCCCGCGAGATTCTCGCCCGGCTTTCGACCGGCGTTCTCTCCGCTAATAAGCAGCTCGCCGACGATATCATCAACGCCGACCAGAAGGACTGGGGCGTGGAACGCCAGCGCGGACGCATAGAGGACCTAAAGCGGCTCCTAGCCGGCAAGACCGACGCGGATTCCAAACGCCTGCTGACGCTGGCCGACTACCTCGTGAAAAAATCGCTCTGGATACTCGGCGGTGACGGCTGGGCGTATGATATCGGCTACGGCGGCCTCGACCACGTGCTTGCCACCGGCAAGAACGTGAAGGTTCTCGTGCTCGATACCGAAGTTTATTCCAACACGGGCGGACAGATGTCGAAGTCCACGCCGCTGGGCGCGGTGGCGCAGTTCGCCGCCGGCGGGAAAGCGCTGCCGAAAAAAGACCTCGGCATGATTTCCATGACCTACGGCAACATCTACGTCGCCAGCATCAGCATCGGCGCGAATTACCAGCAGGCGATAAAAGCCTTTCAGGAAGCCGAGGCGTACGACGGCCCGGCGATTATCATCGCCTATTCCCACTGCATAGCGCACGGCATAGACATGCGCACCGCGATGGGCGAAGGCAAAAAAGCCGTCACGAGCGGACGCTGGATACTCTACCGCTTCAACCCCGCGCTGCGCGCGCAGGGGAAAAACCCGCTCAGCGTCGACAGCGGCGAACCCACGACTTCCGTCGCGGATTTCATGTCGGGCGAGAACCGTTTCCGCACGCTCATGAACACCAACCCGGAAGTCGCCAAAAGACTGCTGGCGCTGGCGGAGTCGGAATACAAATGGCGGCTGAGCGTCTACCGCCAAATCGCCGCGATGTCCTGCGGCACGGAAAAGAAAGAGGAAAAAGTGCCGCAAGCGGCGTAACCAGGAGTTTCAGCTAAAAACGGCGGGACCGAAATGGTCCCGCCGCTTTTTTTACAAAAACGGCGGCACAAAGTGGTGCACATTAATATATGAACATTGGCAAATCCACTGCGCAACGGCCCCGCTTTGCGAGAAGGGGCCGTTCACTGCGCTTTAGGGCCGGTACGGTATGCCTGTTTTGAAAATATTGTTGACTCTCTCCAGAAATAGGACCTGGTCTTTTTCCGGAAGGACAGAGATATAATCGCTTAGCCTGTTCTGAACGGGACCCATCAGATTCCATAGCACAACGTATTTAATCGCCATACTGGTTTCCCATATCGTCAGGGTTTCTCTCCCGTTGGCAAGAGAATATGTCAGAGTTAAAGAGTCCGAAGGAGCCGAACTCCCAGCCAAGCTTGGTTTGCCGCAATTTGTGACAAGTTCTCCGTACGCTTTGCACCGCCAGGAGAAACCTCGCCCCGACTGGTCGTCACCGGAAATATCGCCGTGTTGAACTACGGAAATCACTACACGACGAATTTCGTCGGGCTTGGGCGGCACAAAAGAAGCAGCGCCGGCAGAAGAGTAGAACGCCACGCTTACTGCAATTGCGAACATTAGCTTTTTCATTTTATCCTTCCTCCCTTGTGGTTTCCTCAAAAACATGGACGGAAAATAAAATTTCCCCATTCACAGTTAAATTCTACTTTCCCACAGTACAACTGTAAATAGGCCGGAAGACCCAATTTGAAAAAGCCTTTGGACCTATCTCCCTTGCTGGTTTAAGTCCTATAATTGCTGGGAATGGAGGGATGCAATGAGAATATCTTCCGTTGTTTTCGCGCTGGCCGTGCAGGGCGGCACGTTTGCCGCTGATATGCCGAAGCCGCCTGTTGCTAAGATACTGCCGCATCGTCTGGAACAGCACGGCGACGCGCGCGTGGATAATTACTACTGGCTGCATGAGCGCGACAATCCGGACGCCATCAGCTACCTCAAGGCGGAAAACGAGTATGCCGACGCGATGCTCGCGCCGCAGAATGCGTTGAAGGAAAAACTTTTTAGCGAGATGAAAGCCCGCGTGAAAGAGACGGACTCCAGCGTGCCTTACCGCCTCCACGGCTATTACTATTACGAGCGCTACGAGGAGGGGAAAGAGTATCCCGTCCATTGCCGCAAAAAAGGAACGCCGGATGCGCCGGAGGAGATAATACTCAACGTAAACGAACTGGCGGCGGGCCATGATTATTTCGACGTAACCGGCCCCGTTCCCAGCACGGACGGCAATCTAATCGCCTACTCCGCCGACGACAAGGGCAACCGCTCCTATACCGTCTATTTCAAGGAGTTGCGCACCGGGAAACTGCTGCCGGACGTAATCCCGGGCACCGGCGGCGATTTTGTCTGGGCCAATGATAATAAAACAGTTTTCTACGGCAAACTGGATTCCACGCTGCGCGGCGACAGGATAATGCGCCACACGCTCGGTAATCCCAAAGACGATACGGTGTACATCGAAAAAGACGAAACCTACGAAGTAACCGTAACCAAAAGCAGGACGGAAAAATACATCCTGCTCTGCTCCGCCGCCACGCTCAGTTCCGAATGGCTGGTGCTGGAGGCGGACAATCCGTCCGGCGAGTTCCGCGTCTTCGCGCCGCGGCGCCCTGAAATCGAGTACACCGTCATCCACGGCGGCGACCGGTTTTTCGTGCTCAATAACGACGGCGCGGAAAATTTCCGCCTCTCCTGGACGCCGGAAGATAAAACCTCGCCTGAAAACTGGAAAGATGCAGTGCCGCACCGCGAGGATACGCTTATCGAAAGCGCGATCGTATTCGATAGGTATTTCGCGTTGGCGGAAAAACGCGGCGGACTCGGCCAGTTGCAGATTTTCGACCGCGCTTCGGGCAAGGACTACTACGTCAGCTTCGGCGAGCCGGCCTATGCCGTCTCCTTCGGCGACAATCCGGAGTATGGCTCCGGCCTGCTGCGGTTTGAATACGAATCGCTTGCCATGCCGCCTTCAGTCTACGATTACGACATGGCCGCAAAAACCCGCGTCCTCAAAAAACGCGCGGAAGTCCCGGGATACCGGGCCGGGGATTACATGGTGGAGCGCGTTTTCGCGCCCGCGCCGGACGGCGTGAAAGTGCCGGTGTCGCTGGTCTACCGCAAAGGCCTCAACCTCGACGGCACGGCACCGCTCTTCATCACCGGCTACGGCTCCTACGGCCTGAATTACGACCCTGATTTCGATTCCGCCCGCGCCACGCTGCTGGACCGCGGGTTCGTGTTCGCCATACCGCACATACGCGGCAGCTCCGAGATGGGCCGCCACTGGTACGCCGACGGCAGGCAGCTCAACAAAAAAAACACGTTCACGGATTTTATCGCCGCGACGGAATATCTGATAAAGAAAAACTACTGCTCGCCCTCTCGCGTTTACGCCGAAGGCGGCAGCGCGGGCGGGCTTTTGATGGGCGCGATAGCCAACATGCGCCCGGACCTCTACAAGGGCATCATAGCGCGAGTGCCGTTTGTGGACGTGATAACCACCATGTCGGACCCGTCCATACCGCTCACCACCGGCGAGTATGACCAGTGGGGAAATCCCGGCGAAAAAAAATATTACGATTACATCCGCACCTATTCGCCGTATGACAACGTGACGGCGCAGGCCTATCCGAACCTGCTGGTGACGGCGGGGCTCAACGATTCGCAGGTAGGCTACTGGGAGCCGGCGAAATGGGTGGCAAAGCTGCGCACGCTAAACACCGGCGGCGGGCTGATACTGCTCAGAACCGAAATGGGCGCGGGGCATCACGGCAAGTCGGGGCGGTTCGAAAGCTTGAAAAAAGACGCGCTTTATTACAGCTTCGTTTTCAAACTGGAAGGGATACCCGAATAATCGCTCATGTCCCCGCTGCCTGCGTTGCTGCCGCTGCTTATTTTCCTGCTGGCGTCTTCACCCGCGAAGGCGCAGACGGCTGCCGCCGGAAAGCGGACCGAAATAGAGTTCGAGCTGGACCCTTACTACACCAGCGTCGGCTGGTACCGCACGCTGACCAGCGAACCCATTCCCAACGTCGGGCAGAAAAATGAATGGGAAATATATTTCGACCTGCTCAAAAAAATCTACCAGCCGCGCACGCTGGTGCTGGAACTGAGCATAAATCCGCTGCCGTGCCTGGGTTCCTACATAAGGGACCGCGCTACCGAGGTTTATGACCGGGGGCATGTGGGCAACGATTTCAACCTGCTGGAATCGGTGGTGGCGGGGTTCGAGGAGCCGTGGGCGGCGTCGGTTTTTCTGGGAAACGTGGTGGAGTTCGAGTCAATCAAAAAGTCCTACGTTGGCAAGCGCCACGGTTACGCCGGGCTGCTCGTCAGCGGCGGAAATTTCCATATAAAAGACAGCCGGTTCATCGCCGACAACTGGTTCGAGACGGAAGTCAAGCTCAAAGGGGAGCAAATGCTCTCCGACAGGGAACTGCGCTGGAGCATGCGCGCCGGCCTCAAACATCACGCGAATCCGTATATCGCGGACGCTTATTACATAGGCCTGCGCCGCAGCCGGACGGATTTCAGGGAAAACGGCAATTTTTTCAGGAACAACAGCGGCATCGAATATATTCTCGACGTTTCGCAGGACGGCCTTGAACCGCTGCGGCATTATTTCATGCTGGACAAAAAAATCCCGCTCAAGGACAAGCGCTTCGCATTTTCCCTCGGCGTCGGCATGATGTGGACTTCAGGCAAAAAATATTCCGGCCCGCTTTCGCAGACCGGCGTGACCGGCTCCAACATCCAACTGCTCATCCGCCCCAATCTGGAATTCTAGTCCATTTTATGGGGCACGGCGGCGGGTAAGTTATTTTGCGGGGAAACCGCTTTTTCGTATTTGGTGTCTCCCCAAATAAAATATCCCCTGCCGGTAACATGGTCGGTCACGGCGATAAATGAATCGCCAGTACGTAATACTCTCCTTGCAATGCCAGCGGGTGATTCTATCGCAGTGATAAATGAATCACCAGTCTGTTTGAATATTTCCCTGTATACCAGTTTGCCGTCGGAAGAATAGATATCTATGCCCTGCCTGTTTACCGAACCGCCGCCAGTGGCGCGCACCACAAGATATGGTTTTTCATCCGGGGCAAATCGCACCGACAATGCCTGTTCGTATTTCATATCTTTGATGACTGTGCCTTCAAAAACTGTTGCGCCCGTAAGGTCAAATATATAAAACCCCCGGCCACCGTACGGGTTTTTTGCCGTGGCAAAACAATAGGAATCTTTCCAGGTGATAAGAGAAAGCCAAGAAGCGTCCTTGTCAAATTTGAACTCCCGCACTAATTTGCCTTTTATACTCCATAACTGCATTCGATAGAACTGCAGCATATGATCGGTGGGCCCATCGGTGTCCCCAAATGCTTTGACAAAAATCATGGCGGGATTCCCATTTTTTGCCGGAAGCAGATATGCTTTCTCAATGAATTGCTCAACTGTCCATTGCACCCTGCCTCTTGCATCTACGCGGCATAGTCCGCCGTTGCTTTCCCCATAAAATTCCATTTCACCGTCATTATCAAGGTCTGCGCCCTGAATGGAGCCAGCAGCGCTGAAGAATTGCCCGCATCTAAAAGTTCTCCTCCAAATAGCATTGCCTTTCAAATCATATAACGAGTACGAGTCATCATACCTGTTCATCCTGTCCAGAAAATAAACCTCAATCCCCTTGTCTCTCTTAAGTTTTGCAAGGAAGGGGAGGGAACCTATTTTTCCGCTTAGGGTTTCTGAGATAAGCCATTCTTTTTTAACACTAAAGTCATGGGTGTCCAGCAATCGGATTTTCCGGATTTCGCAGGATTCCGGCATACGGATTGACGGATGCAGAACATCCAGCAGCCGGATTTTTTTATGGTAATCCGGCATTTGGTAGTCCGCAGCCATTTCTTCCAGCGAATCACCGTCGAAATCCCCAACCGATATCTCCCCGCTATTTGTAAAGCCGGTTTTTTTAAATGTTTCACCGCCCAACACAACCCGGGGTTCTCCTATTCGCGCCTCAACATTCACAAGCCTGATTAGGGACTTATGTATCAATAGCAAAGTCGCGGCCCCTAAAATCAAGGAAGTTTTCAGTATTTTTTTCCTGCTTTCCGCGCTTGGAGTGACAGGTATCAACGAAGCCAGCGCGTTTATCAGCCAACCCGAAAAAAGCGCGGTTGGTATCACAACAAGCACTCCGATAAGGGGTGAAAACGCAGCGACATGAGCTGCGTTTTGATAATCAGCAATGGGTACAAAGTAAAGGGATACAACTATATAAAGGTTGTATAAGAGCAAGATTGCGCCGCTGATTATCACTATTGCGCCTGATTTTATTTTGCGAACAATGCTATACCATACAAGGCAGGGCACGACAAACCACGCGGACTGCAATACCAGCGACATTAACAATGTTCCCATAAAACCACAGTAATATAGGATCATTGTTGGAAAAACATAAGCACCAAAATAATGAGTACCAAACAGTTTGCCCTGAGCAAGCAGAGCCGGTGCAAAAAGAATATAAAAAACATATTTCAGGATTGTCAGCAGCGGCGGCGCCGCTATGCCAATTCCGGCATATAGAATTACGCGCGCCGGGTATAAAGGCAGCGTGACGTTTTCAGTGTTTGGCGGCCTATGTTTTGAGAAATAATTTTTCAATCCGCTCAAGCGCCGCATAAGGCATGTCCTCAGGAAATGGTGCAGCGGTTACTTTGCAATTTTCTGGAAAATAGACAGGATTTCAGCAGATTGCCAACCTCCGCCAAAGTCCCGCTGAATGCGGGAATTATGCGAACTTCCTCATTTGGAACTGAGGTCGGCGCCTACCTTTTTTTTGGCGTCTCCGTAGAGGCGCCTGAACTCCTCGCGCTGGATGTCACGCGCGTCGCCGGTGACCTTGCCGGTGCAGGTTTCGCAGAATTTGGCCACGTTTCCCATTACCCTGGTCGCAAAGCCGTAAGACCCGTCTTCCTTGAAATCGCAAAACGGCCCTCCGGCCATATTGCTCCCCGCGGACGCGGGGCAGAAGTCGTGCAGGTAGCGGGGCCGGCCCGTTCCCGCGTGATTGCCTTCATGGAGAAGCACCATCGCCAGCGTGGTCGTCGGCAGTTGTTTCAGCGAGGGCGTCAATCCTATCTGGGTCGGATTCCCGTCTTCCACGCAAGCCATCGCGCCGGGGCCGCAGTCTCTGGCCATGCCTATCTTCTTGAGCCCGTGCCCTTTTAAATTTTCGACAATCGCTTTGCCGTCGAGCTGGTTTAGATTCAATTTCTCCTTGTAGCCGGGCGTGGCATCCTGCCCCTTGAATTGCGCTACGATTGCCAGCGCGGCGAGAGTCCGTTTGCGCATGTCGGAAGGGACATCGGAATCTATGGGCAAGCCGAGCTCTTCCGCAGAGGCGTTCGACACGGCCGGCTCTTCCGGCGAGGTAGAGGTATCCTTCGTTCCGGCTTGCCCCCCGCCGCCCCTTCTGCTGACGACCGGCTCTCCCGGCGAGGGGGGAGTTCCGCCCTTGCCGCCGCCCGCCGCCTTTTCCGCCGCTTCGCTTGCCGGCCCGCCCGCTGAACCGGAGGCGCCCGCCGACGGGGAACCGGCTGAGCCTCCCGCCGCTGAACCGCCCGCCATTGCCGTATTCCCGCTCATCTGCTCCAGTTCGGCGGCGCGTCCTGCGACCATGGGCGATTTCGACTCTTTCGCGGCCCTTATCAAATCCATAGCCTGCCCGACGGCGAAAGCCTCGTTTTCCATGGGCCTGCCGGCGTTATGGTCCGCCAGGACGTTTTCCGCCTGCCGCAGCGCGACCATCGCCGGATAAGACAGGGCAAATTCCTCCTCGGGATGAATGCTGTCGTGCGGCCCGTCCTGCGCGCAATTGCCGAGGCTCCGGCAGGGTTGTTCGCGCACAACGCCGCGCAGGAACGCCCAGTCTTCCTTTGAAGCCAGGTTTTTGCCGCCGAGGGCGTATACGAGAGTGCCGCGTCCGTTGAGGTCTTCCGGCGGCGTTTGGGAGTATTCCCGGCGGAACAGGCTCTTTGTTGCCGGCGAGAGATTGTTGAAGGCGCTGTCGAGCCGGGAGTCGTTGTCGTTCCCCGAGTCAATGATGCTTTCCAGCATTCTGAGTTTGGCTGCGCCGACGGCGGAGGATTCCGCTCTGCGGGGTTTTTCAACTGCGGTTTCGTCCGCGCCTGGTTTTGCGCTGGCGCGCGCGGGGACCCGGGGAATTTCGGTTTTGCGCGGCGGCATTTCGGTTGGCGGCTGAACGATTGCCGCCGGTTTTCCTTCCTGCCTGTCCGGCACCACCTGCGTGCGCTTGAACTCCGGCATGACAGGAAGGCTGTTTTGGGCGGGGACATTTTCCGAAGGGTTATAACGCCGAACCGACAACGCCGCCGCTGCCAGCAGCGCTATAGCGACCCCCGCCGCTAAAACTTCTTTCGTTCGCATATACCGCCTTTATCAGGCCCTATTAATATGATTTCTCCAGCCGCGCGGCTTTTTCCGAGACGATAGCCACTTTGGAGTTTTTCGCGGTCCGCACCAGCGCCATCGCCTGTGCGACAACGAGGGACTCGTTCGCTATCGGCCTTCCGGCCTTATGGTCCACCAGCACTCTTTCCGCCTGCCGCAACGCCATCACCGCCGGATAGGCCAGGGTGATTTCAACTTCGGGATGAAGGATGTCGCCGGGGCCGGCCCGCGCGCAATTGCGCAGGCTCAGGCAGGGCGGTTCGCTCACCACATCGCGCAGGAACGCCCAGTCTTCCGGCCCCGTAAGGTTTTTGCCGAGGAGATATACGATGGTGCCGCGCGCGTTGAAGCTTTCCGGCGGAAATCGGACGTACTCCTGGCGGAACAGCCGCTTTGTTTCCGCCGAGAGGTGGTTGAAGGCGCTGTCGAGCCGGGGGTCGTTGGGATTTTCCTTCCTGATGAGCTCTTCCAGCAGGCTGATTTTGCTGCGGCTGTCCACGAAACACGCCTCTCCGCAGGGCTTTTCGATTGCGGCCGCAGCGGGTTTTACGCTTGCGCGCGGGGCTGTCGCGGGGGGAATTTCCGCCTTCCCTCCCATGAATATCCTGGTAACCGGACGAAAGAAGGCCGCAAATTTGCTCTGCTGCTTGTCCGGCGTTACCAGCAGTCGCTTGAACTCCGGCATGGCGGGGATGTCCGCTTGCCCTGCGCCGTTCGGATTATAATTCATAAACCACAAAATCGCCAGCGCCAGCACCGCTATCGCGCACGCCGCTATAATGCCTTCTTTCATTTGCAGATATCCTCTTCCCGCCTTTTAAAAAATTATCCGGCACCGCCGGGTTTATGGTCCGGATAAACTCCGTCAATCGAAAACTGCCGGTTGCCGGGGAAAAAAACGCGTGACTCTATCATTGGCCGACGTCGCTGCTTACTTTTTCCTTGGCTTCACCGAGCAGACGCTGCATCTGCGAATCCCTGATTTCCCCCGCATCCCCTGTGACCTGGCTGGTGCAGGTTTCGCAGTATTTAGCGACATTTCCGAACGTCGTCGTTGAGGAGCCATAAGACCCGTGCGCATCGGTATCGCAGGCCGGTCTGCCGGCATACTGGTGGCCTTGCGGGCACATGGCGTGCATGTAATTGGGCTGGCCGTTCCCTGTATGATTGCCTTCGTGGATAATCACCATCGCCCTCATGGTCGGCGTAAGCGAGTCCCATTCGGGGGTAAGTCTTATAGTGCCCGGGTTGCTGGGGTTCACACAAGCTGTTTCGCCGGGACCGCATGGCTCCGTTCCCACTTCCTTAAGCCCCTGTTCTTTGAGTTTCTTCATGACATCAGGGCCGCTTAATTTATGGTCTTGCCATTTCTCATCATACCCGCTTGTGGCCTTTTCGCCTTTGATCTCCCCAATCAGCTTAAGGGCGGCGAGAATCTTCTCCTTCGTATCCCCCGAGGCGTTGATGGGCAGGTCAATCTGCTCCGCCCCTTTCTGGGATATGGACGGCTCCCCCGCGTCGGGCGGGGTGGTGCTTGACGCGTCCTGGCCCGCTCCCGCCGCTCCGACCGGGTTTTCCCCCGCCGCAAAGCTGCAGCCGCCTGCCGCCAGAAAAACGAACACCGCCGCTATGATAGCACGCATATCTAAATCCTTGAGAGTCCAGTTCCGAATACACGCCGCAGGGAGCCTGAATGCGCTCCCTTCATAATAAGCATAATTAATTGCCTGTATTTGTCAAGGGCCTTTAGGTCTTGTCCCCGGCGCCCGCATGTGCGGTTAAAACCGCTGTTCCAACCGCGCGGCTTTTTCCGCGACTACAGCCGACCTGGAGGCTTTCGCGGCCCGCACCACGTCCATTGCCTGTCCGACGGCCAAAGCTTCGTTTTTCACCGGCTTGCCCGCCTTGTGCGCCGCCAGGACTTTTTCCGCCTGCGCCAGCGCGACCAGCGCGGGGTATGACAGCGTGATTTCAACGCCCAGCGCGCGGTGGCTGTCGTCGGGCGGAGCGGGCTGCGCGCAGTCGGCGAGGCTCAGGCAGGGCGGCGCGCCGGCTGCCGCGCGCAAAAACGCCCAGTCCTCTTCGTCCGCCAGATTTTTGCCCAGGAGATGGACAATCGTGCCGCGCTCGTTGAGTCCCTCGGCGGGAAGCTGCGCGTATTTCTGCCGGAACAGTTTTTTTGTTTCGGGCGAAAGGTTGTTGAAAGCGCTGTCGAGCCGGGGGTCGTTGTCGTTTTTAGATTGCAGGATTTCGTCCAGGAGGCGGATTTTGGCCGCGGCGCCGGCGGAGTATGCCGCTCCGGGCGGGCTCGCTTTTTCGGCGGGTTTCACGGGCGCGCGCGGAGGCGGGGGAGTATCCGCCGCAGGCGCCGGCAAAGCCGCTTTTGCCGGTGGTTGAGCGGTCTCCGGCGGCGCGGCATGCGTCGCCGCCGGCAAAGGGGGAAGGCCTGCCTGTTCGGAAACAATTTTGGAGGGACGGGCGCGCAGAATCCACCAGCCCGCCAGCGCCAGCAGCAGCGCGCATGACGGTAAAACAATCTTCTTCATTCGTAGATATCCTCTTTGAGGGCCTTCACGGTTTTTTTGCCTATCATGCGCTTGAAATTATCGTCGCCGTAAAAACCGGCGTCCATGCGCACTTTCTCCGTGCAGTTTACGCAAAATTTCTGTATGTTTTTTAGCATTATCAGCGAGAAACCGTAGGAGCCGAACGGCGTCGAATCGCAGGCGTCAAGCCCCGCCATGAGCTTTCCGCTGAAAAGGCCGCGCACGTCGTTGCCCTGTTCGTCCTTGAAGGGGGTCGGGCAAAACGCATGAGGCCAGCCGTCGTGCCTGGTCTCGGTGTGCCTGGCTTCGTGGAACAGCGTGTCCAGCCGCGCGATTTGCGGGCAGTTGAATTCGATATAGCCCGCGCCCAGCATCATCTGTTTCGGCGCCTCTTCCAGGACGCAGGCGATGGCGGAAGGCCCTCCGCCGCAATCGCCCACGGTGATGCTTTTGACACGGGAGGTGAAAAAATTAAGGTAAATACGTCCGTTGACCGGAGCGGGACCGAAAATCTTCTTGTGCAACGGCGTGGCGCCGGAACCTTCTACGGCTTGGATGAACGCGATGTCTTCCAGAATCTGCCTGCGGAGCTTTCTCGGTACTTTCCGGGAAAAAGACGGGAAATTGGCCGGAGTTGCGGACGGCACGGGCCCCGCCTCCGGCGCCGGAACGGCATAAGACCGCGACTTGCTCAAAACAGCGCCGATATCGGCGGAGCTGCCGGAATCGGCCGCGAAGCCGGAGCCGTTCGCAGCCAGAAAAACAATCGCCAATCCGATGAGGTGTTTCATAATATTATAAGCATAGCGGACGGGCCGTGTTTGTCAAGGGCCCTTGCGCCCCGCTTTCGCTTCCCTGATAGCACCCCTGCCGGGCAGCAGTTTCACCGCCGCGACAATCAGCGCCGCCGCCACCGCCAGCAGGAACCAGTACGCTTTTCTCTCCGTTTTGCCGGGGGGGATTGTTTTCGGCCAGCCTTTTTTGCCGGGGGTTTCCTCGTTTGCCAGCCGCACCTCGGTTCTGGCGGAGTTCAGCTCGCTTTCCGCAAAAACCGCATAGCGCGGCGCGGCGGCCTGGCGGTTGCCGTAATAAATGCGGACCTCATGCTCTCCGTCGGTTTTGAAGAACAGGCGCTTTGTGCTGTAATAAACCGCGAATTCGGAAAGTCCGAAAGGCTCGTCGTCGCCATTGCGCGCTTCCAGATAAAGCCTGTCGGACACGGGCCGCGAAATGCCCACTATGTATTTGCGTTCGGTCTGCCCCGGAGTGCGCGTCCACTGCGAGAATCCCAAATCGCGGCGGCGTTTTGCGCCCTGAGAATCGCGCGCGTATTCGTAAACGCGCACCTCCCGCTCGAAAACGCTGTCGGGCACCGCGCAGGTTACCTCGCTGACGGATATGCCGGGCCAGGGTAGCGCCAGTTCCCATACGGACAGGCCTTGTTTTGAGGCCTCCGGCTGCGGCGTTACCACCGGCACCAGCTTTCGCGAAATTACCGAGGCCGCAATCATGTAAGGCACCTGTTTGCCGCCGCTTTCCAGCCGCAAATCCGCCAGCGAGGGCATTGACCGGGAAAGAGTCAGCGGCGTGAGTTCAAGATACTGCAAACCTTTTGTCTGCGGTTCGAGCAGGGCGCGGCGCGGCCATTTTGAAACATCCAGTTCCGCGCCGGAATCGGCGGTTTTCACGGGCGCGCGGGCCGGGAAGAAATCAGGATTTTCCCGGACCTGTCCGGCGGCGTGAGCCGCCAGTTTTGCGCGGGAAAACTCGCGGCTGAGGGCTTCGGTATTGTAATCGGGTTTTTCCGCCAGAGGATTTCCCACGCCCAGCATATAGGTGCCGGGTTTTTGCGGATAAAATTCAAGGTAGACCGGCGCCACCCGCGTTTCTATGCGCGACAGGGTGAACGAGCGCCCCAGCGGCTCGGTTATGGAAACGGTCACGGCGCCGGCGCCGTCAAGGCGCTTTCTCACGGGGATTTTGACGCGCTCCACCATGGGGCTTTTGTCGAAGAACAGCCGGTAGAGCGTGAACTCGCCGAGGCCCGACACCTGAACGCCGCCGGAGGGAGTCTGGCGCTCCACGCTCAGCGTGGCCAGGCGCGAGAACGTCCTGTCGCCCGACGCTATGCCTATGTCCTGCACATATAAGTTTTTTGCCGGCAGCGAAAACCGGTAATCCTTGCGGTTTTTGGAAAGGGTTATTTTGATGTCCGCGGCCCTGAGCGTCTCGAGGCCGGCGGGCTCGCTGCCCGGAGTGCGCAGTTTCAGCCCGGTCACGGCGATGGGGGCGGTGTGCGCGTCGTCGAGCGTCACGCGGATATGGGCGTAGGCGCCGCGCGGAAAATCCACCGCCAGGTTTTCGCGCCCGTCCTGCCTGAAAACCGGGCGCGCCCGCGCGATTTGCAGCCAGCGCGCGCCGTCGGTGGAAATCTGGACGGACGCGCTTTTCATGAAATCGCGCGCTGCGGTTTCAAGAGCCACGGCACTGATATATTTCGACGGGTCCGCCGCGGCGGTGATTACGGTTTGCGCGCGTTCGGCGGCGACGGCGAAACGCAGGGGCGCCAGGTCCCGCGGATTCTCGCCGGAGGGCATGGCGATTATGTAGGGCACCTCGCCGCCTTCCTCGTCGAAAACGCGCAGGTCGGCCAGGCCGGCGGCGGCGCGGTCGAGCAAATCGTAGCTCAACTTGATTTTTACGGGGCGCGCAGCCCTGATTTGCACCGGCTGATAGTATTTCCAGTTGGGCTGCACGGCGGCATGGGCCGGCGCGCAAAGCAAAAACGGCACGATGATACCGGAATATTTTCCCATAATGTTTAACCTCGCAGACTCAATTATAGCTGTTCCACGCCGCCCGCGCACGTTTTGTATAATAGACATGGCAAACCGATGTGAATCACAGGGAGACTGAGATGAAGAAAAGTGCGGTGTTCGCTTGTGTGTGGCTGGCGCTTTCATGCGCCACTGCCTCGGCCCAGCAGGTTGTCTTCAACAATTTGCTCAACAAGGTGACTTTTTCGGGAGAACTGCTTTTGCGCCACGAAAGCGTGGCCTACGACGCCGAGGGGAAAAATAAACCCGATTATATGGATGAGCGGTTCCTTCTGCGGCTCGGCGCCGCTTATGACATGGGTTCTGGTTTCAGCGCCTCCGCGCGGCTGGCTTCCGGCGGCGGCAGCCAGGCTACTGTAATGCAGACGGAAACCACCCTTTCCAGCCAGAAATCAATCTGGATAGACCGCGCTTTCGCGGAGTATAAGGCGCTCGGAGACGGCGCCGCCGGCCTTTCGCTTTTCGGCGGGAAAATGGCCAACCCGTTCGAAAGCTCCTATGTCTCGCAAATGGTGTGGAGCGCATACTTCAACCCTGAAGGCTACGCGGAGAAGTTCTCGTTGAAAACCGGCGAAACCACGCTGTTCGTGAACGCGCTGCAACTGGCGGCAAATAACAACGCGGCCTCCGCGCCGACTAACGCCATCGCCAATCAGTGGATGTTCGGCGGACAGGCGGGAGCGAAAACCTCGCTGGGCGCGGACAGAACGCTCAAAGCGGACGTGGGCTGGTTCGACTGGTCCGGCGCGGGCGTAACCCTCCTGGACGCCGCTAACGCCGCTGCCTACCAGCAGCCAGGCAACAGACGCGACAGCACGGGCCGTCTGCTCAGCCGTTTCAGCGTGGCCGAGGCCACGGTGCAGTATACGGACAAGCTTTTCGGCCTGCCGCTGGACGTGCAGGCGTCCGCGATAAAAAATCTGACCGCCGTCAACGACCCTGCCCTGCTCGGCGGCGACACGACCGGCTCCGACGACAGCGGTTACATGGCCGGCTTCATACTCGGCCAGGCCAAAGCCGCGAAAACGTGGGAGGCCGCCTGGTTCTATAAAATGGTGGAGGCCGACGCCACCATTTCCGACATCACGGACACCACCTTCGGCCCCGGCGGCACCAACCATAAGGGCCATGCGTTCTGGGCGGCGTACAGCCCCACCGCGAACACGCAGTTCAAGCTGCGTTATTACATCACCCAGCCCGTGGCCGCGGATGTTTCCACCTACACCGGCAGCGCGGTCACAAAAACGGCTTTCGTGAACACAAACCGGCTGACGCTGGACGCGACCTTCACGTTCTGACGCTGTTGCGGTTCTGGGACCTGTTTTGACTGGCAAATATGTGTATAATAGGAAAGCGTTTTTTCCAAACGCGGCACAAACGGAGGCTTGATGAAGGGACACCCTAAAGGGCTGTACATGCTTTTCACGGTGGAAATGTGGGAGCGTTTCGGCTATTATGGAATGCGCGCGCTGCTCGTGCTTTACATGGTGAAGCATCTGGCGTTCAGCACCGAAAAATCCGGGCAGATTTACGGCTGGTTCACCGGACTTGTCTATCTGACGCCGCTGCTCGGCGGCTATATAGCGGACCGCTATTTCGGCCAGCGCAAATGCATTATTGTCGGCGCGGCGCTGATGGGAGTGGGATACTTCATGCTGGGCCTTTCCAGCGCGATGTTTTTTCCGGCGCTGTTCATCATAGTGTTCGGCAACGGGTTTTTCAAGCCCAATATTTCCACTATCGTGGGCAAGCTCTATCCTCCCAATGACAGCCGCAGGGACGGCGGTTTCACGATATTTTATATGGGCATAAATCTCGGTGCGCTTTTCTCGCCGCTCATCGCCGGCACACTCGGCGAGAAATACGGCTGGCATTACGGCTTTTGGGCCGCCTCCGCCGGAATGTTCATCGGCCTCGCGGTGTTTCTGTGGAAAAGCCGGGAGTATCTGGGGAACATGTGCATCGGCCCCGCGCATTGCTCCTCGCCGGGAGTGGAGGGCGAGCCCGTGCATGACGTCAACGCCCCGCTGACCACAGAGGAATGGCACCGCATAGCCGTCATTTTCATAATGACGTTCTTCGCGATATTCTTCTTCGCCTGCTTCGAGCAGGCGGGCAGTTCGCTCACGCTGTTCGCGGACCGTTCCACCGACCGCACTTTCTTCGGCTGGGAGTTTCCGGCAAGCTGGTTCCAGGCGGTCAATCCGCTGCTGATAGTGGCGCTGGCGCTGCCGTTCTCTAAACTGTGGACCTGGCTGTCCGAAAAACAGCTGGAGCCCACCACGTCGAAAAAATTCGCGTTCGGCCTTGCGTTTCTGGGAGCCGGATTCATCGTCATGGTTATGGCGGCCAAAGCCAACAAGCTTACCGGGCTGCCGGTCAGTTTCATGTGGCTGACGATGGCCTACCTGCTCCATACAATCGGCGAGTTGTGCCTGTCGCCCGTGGGGCTTTCGATGGTGACAAAACTCGCTCCGGCGAAGTTCGCCTCGCTGCTCATGGGCACCTGGCTGTGCTCCAGCGCGGCGGCCAACATCGTCGGCGGAATGTTCGCGGGCAATTACGACGCGATGGACCACTCGCTGTTCTTCATGATACCGGCGGCGACGGCGTTCGGTTCGGCGTTCGTGCTGTATCTGCTGGTGAAACCGATAAACCGCTGGATGCACGGCGTGCATTAGACCGACGCGGCATATTCCCGAAAACTCCCGTGAACGGACTGCCGTTCACGGGAGTTTTGAATGGGGCCTTTCAGTCCTTGCCGCTGGGCCTTTGGGCCCTTGTCATGAAGCGGCGCATGGCCTATAATTTGGTTGTGAACGGTGAATTTCTAAATTTCCCACTGAGGTGCCAATATATGCGACGGTGCGCATGCGTAGCGATGTCCTTGATAATAGCCGCGGCGGGTTTCCCGATTGTGTCGGCTGCCGACGGCGGCAATAATATGCAGAGCATTCTTCCTTTATTGAGAGAATGCGCAAAAGATTGCCGGAACGAAGATGAATGCGCGGCCAGACAAACGGCGCTGGCCGCGGTGGAACAAGCCACAGCGTCCGGCAGGCGGTTGACTATTCAGGAGCAGAAACTCGCCGCTCGCGCCTTTCCCAGCGTATACTTCAGCAGCCCTGAAGCGGAAGGGCATTCGCTCTCTTGCAACCAAAAACCGGGACAGCAGCCTTTCGTTGCCGCGGATGCAGTTGCAACTATGGCGCTGGTTGGGGCGGTTTCCGGAGTCATCGGTCTCATATCCAACGTCTGGTTTGTGACGAATTCAAGCCGGCCGGACACCAATGCGGAAAACACAAACTTTGTCAACGCCGTTCCCGCCGGAGTAAGCTGGGACCAGTTGACCGGCGGACGAAAAGCGTCATATCTGCACACCTTCACCCATGAGGGATGGTTCGCGGCCGTCAAAATACAATATGTGGTGGAATACACTTACGGTCGAAAGCACAAAGACCGCGGCTTCTACTTGACCAATGTTACGGCACGGCCGGTAAACAAGTATATACCATGGGCCTTCAAGACGTTTGTAAGCATCGGCGCAGGCTCTCCCGAAGAAGAACCCGGTCCTGAAGGTCAGCATGTGGGCGTAATTCCGCTGGTCGTAAATATAAACGTGGAATCACCGGTAAGAGCCTATGGTTATATAACCCGATACAAGGTTTCCGGCACCGGGCAGCTTACTTCATGCGAACAGCAAAACGGGACCAAGTCCTGCAAGGATATAACCTCTTTGGTAAAAGAAGAAAACTGAAGTCAGGCTGGAACCGTTTGCTTATGATTGCGCCCCGCTTCAACAGCGGGGCGGTTTTTTTTGGTTTGCGCGTTTGAGGTAATGGGGAACAGGTTTGGTTTCTGTTTTCAGTTTCAGGTAGCCGCGGTAGCGTTCCGGCGTTATCGCGCCGGCGGCCACCGCCGCTTTGACGGCGCAGTCCGGCTCGCTGGCGTGGGTGCAGTTGGTGAACCGGCAGGCCGGCGTCAGCGCCTCGATATCCGCATAAAGCTCCTCAACGCCCGCTTTCTGTCCCTCCGTCAGCCCCACTTCCCGTATGCCCGGAGTGTCTATGACCGCGCCGCCGCCGGGCAGGAAATACAACTGCCGCGCGGTGGTGGTGTGCCTGCCGCGGGAATCTTTCACGCGCGCCAACCCGACGCGGGCTTTTTCGCAGCCTAAAAGCCGGTTTATAAGCGTGCTTTTTCCCGTGCCGGACGAGCCGATGAAGCAGGCTGTTTTGCCCGGCAAAAGCACCGCCGCGTCCGGCACGCCTTCGCCGGTTATGCCGCTTAAAGCTATCACCCTGACGTCGGCTCCCGCCGCGTTTTGCGCCTGAGAGACGCGCTGCGCCAGCGCGTCTCCGGCGATATCGCGCTTTGTGAGAATCACGGCGGGCTCCGCCCCGCAGCCGCGCGCGATGGCGACGAGGCGCTCCAGCCGGTGCGGGCTGAAATTGCCGTCAAGCCCCATGACCGCGAAAACGATGTCCACATTCGCGGCGATAGTCTGCACCTCGTCAGCGGAATCGGGTTTGCGGCGGGCCAGCACGGTTTTGCGGGGAAGGACTTCCTCGATTACCGCCTGCGCGCTTCCTTCGTGGAGTGAAATCAGCACAGCGTCTCCCACCGCCGGATAATCGCTGCGGGCGGCCACCCGCCCCATGAAACGCCCGGAAACGCGCGCCGGCATTTCGGCGTCGTTAAAAAATATCGTATAGCCGAGCCTGTGCTGCGCGGTCACGACGGCTTGGACGGAGTGCTGTTCCGGCTTTTCAACGGGCCGGCCCGCGTTCTCGAAGAAAGTGATTATTAAGCGTACCACCTTTGCGCCGCCGCTGGCAAGGGCGGGTTTCCGGCGCGAGCGGCGTTATGTTACACTGTAGCTGCGCGATTTGCGTTCAAAAATAAGATTATGCCCAGACTCGATTTGCATGTGCATTCCTCGCTTTCGCCGGACAGCATCGCCTCGCCGGATAAAATTTTCCGGCGCTGCGCGCGCGCGGGAATAGACGGCGTCGCCATAACCGACCACAATGCGGTAAGCGCCGCGCTGCGCTTGCGCGCCCAGGCCCCGGCAGGATTCGCCGTCATTATAGGCGAGGAGGTGGATACTGCGGAGGGGGAGCTTATAGCTTATTTCCTGTCCGAACCCGTGGCTCCCGGCAAATCGTTGGAGGAAACCGTCGCCGCGATAAGAGCGCAGGGCGGCGTCATAAGCGTTCCCCATCCGTTCGGCAGTTTCCGGCGGGGACGGCCGTCCGCTCAGGCGCTTGAGCGCCTGCTGCCTGAAATAGACATGGTGGAAACGTTCAACGCCCGCAATCTCTTCGACTCGGACGACGCGAAGGCGCTCGCCGCGGCGAAACGGCACGGCAAGGTCTGCGCGGCGGGCTCCGACGCGCACACGCTCTGGGAAATAGGCAGGGCGTACGTGGAAATTCCGGCCTTCAACGGCCCTGCGGAGTTTTTGGCGGCAATGCGGTCCGCCGTCGCGCATACGCGCAGAACGCCGATAATCGCGCACGGCATAACCGCCTGCGTGAAAATCGCAGGGCGATTGCGCTGTTTAGTAGAATAAACGACACGGGGGGGATAAATATGAAACAAAGTTTAATGGTGTTATTACTCTGCTTTTCGGCGCTGGCCGTTGGCGGCGCGGCGCGCGCCGCCGGAATGGCAAACCCGGCATCGGTCAATTGCGAGGAACAGGGCGGCGCGCTGGAAATAAAAAAGTCTCCGGCGGGGGAATACGGCGTCTGCAAATTCGGCCCCGCCCGCCAATGCGAGGAGTGGGCGCTCTTCCGCGGCGAGTGCCCGAAGGGCGGGGTGGACATCTCCGCTTTCAAAAGGGATGCGGACATTATGTGCGCCATAACCGGCGGCAGGCCCGAAGGCGGACAGTGCGTCCGCAAAAAAACACCGGAGCCGAAACCGCGCGCCGCCAGTCCGCGTTGCGGGCCTCCCGCCGGCGGCTATACCGGCGAAAACGGCGTTTTTGTGAGTTTCGGCCCCGCCGGCAAAGGCCTTTGGAACGGGAAAAAATTCAACTACTCCGCGCAGCCCACTGCCCTGCCTGACGCGAAGTGCGGCGCGCTCAAGTTGTCCGGCGAAGCGCCGTTGTCGGGAATCGTCGCGTTTTCGCGCGGAGCCGGCGGCGCTGTTCAGTTGTACGGAGCCGCAGAGGGCGCAAAAACTTCGTCCGGCTGCGCTGGAAAGCCGGTGTTTGTTCTTTCGCCGGCAAAAAACGCGCCGCGCGGCAAAAGACCGCTTGCGCGCTAACCTGAAAGTTTCAGGCTAACTATCCCCAAACTGCGGCATGAAAAAACCCTCGCCCGAATATAACCGTGAGTATATCGAGAGGCAGTTCAAGCTGGTCAGCCAGGATTTTTGCGCCGTGCTGGCCTCCTCGCGAGAATATGAGGTTTCGCGGTTCCAGCTCGCGCGCGCGTGGCTTGCTTTCAGGGAGATATGCCTTTTATATCTGGCGGAGCTGCGCAAGTGCGGCTGCGCCGGATTGGCGGAGGGAGAAGAGGACGTCATCGCCTCCGCCGCGAAACTGCTTAAAACCGGGGCCCTTATTTCCCTTGCCAGCAGGATAGAGGCTGAACTGGACGGGTTTTATGAAGGCCCTGTCTACACTTTCAAGAATCCCGGTCCCATACCGGCAAAGACTGCCGCCGGCTATCTGAAATTGCTGGCGGAATGCGCCGGCAAAATGCGCGCCGCGGCCAAATTATAAACGATGAGGATATGCGCCCGCTTTGCCGTGCTTGCTTTCCTGTGTCTGGCGCAAGACCCCGTTTTCTCTCAAACTGCCGGTTCCGCCGCGCCTGTTCTGTCTCCCGCGGCGGTGTTGAGCGGCGCGGCGGCGCGCCAGCCGGACGTTTCCTCCTGCGCCGCGTCAATCGCCGTCAGCACGGCTCCGGCGGGCGGCGAATGCGGCCTTTTTTTCAACCGCTGCGTGCTGGCCACGACGATGTCCGCGGCGGACTCGGTGCAGGAAATGCTGTCCCGCCGTTTCACCTGCGCGGCGGATAATCTGGACCAGCTGCTGTCGCTCAGCAAATCCACCGCCGCGCAAAACACCAGCGCGCTGTTCGCCTCCGCCGTCTATACCCGCACCGATTCAGGCGCGTCGGTTTCCCCCGAAATAAACCTGCGCCTGCGGCTGCCCCGCACTCAGGGCCGGCTCAACATCATGGTCGAGCACGTGAGCGATAACGTCCTGTCCCGGGCGGGGCAGCAGATTACCCCGATAAACCAGACACAGGAACGCCTCGCCCTCGGGCAGAACAACGCGGGCTCCTTCATCGGCATGAATTATGTGATGGGCGTGGAGCGCGCGTTGCAGGATAACATAGACACCGGCCTGCATGTCACCAGCCGCGGCTCCGCGCCGTATCTTGTGGCGCTGCCGTTCGCCCGCTGGAGTTTCTCCTGGCATAAACGCCTCGGTTCCTGGGAAAACAGGCTTTACAGCCAGGCGATGTGGGACTCAGTGCCGTTTCTAGACGTTACCGGCGGCTGGCATCTGTCCCGTTCCATCGGGGGGGACTGGAGCGTTGTTTCATCCGCCAATTTCGACTGGAAAACTAACGCCCCGAACGTCACGCTTTACGAAACCCTGTCGTTTCCCTGGAAAGCGACGCCCAAAGACACCATCACGCCCGCCGCCGGCATGTCCGCCGATACCTGGCCCGCCGCAGTCCCGACGGCGTATACCATTTACGCCGGCTGGCGCCGGCGCTTGTGGAAAAACTGGATATTCGGCGAAATCACCCCGTCGGCCAACTATTACCGCACGGCGGGCTACCGGCTGGAAAAAGCCGCTTCCGCGAGACTCGATTTCATTTTCGGCGCGGAAAGCGCTGGACAACTCCCCGCGAAGTGATATAATAATGACTAGCCGGTCATTATGCCCAAGACATCCCCCGCCCGCAGATTGGCGCGGCGCGACGCGATACTTTGCGCCGCGCGGCGCGTGCTCGTAAAATCCTCCTTTTCGGATGTGACGCTCGCTTCCATCGCCGACGAGGCGGGGGTCGCCAAAGGCACCTTGTTTTTATATTTCACAGGAAAGGAAGAGCTTTTTTTCGCGGTTTTTCTCGGACTGCTCGCCGATTTGGGCGGCAGGCTCGACGCCTTGTCCGCCGCCGGACTGCCGCCGAAAGAGTTGCTGCGCGCCGCCGCCGTGACGCTGATAAGCCACCTGGAGCGCAACAGGGATTTTATCGAGCGTTTCCGCGCCGGCCAGTTCGCGGACTCGCGCTCGCACAAAAAATTTTCCGCCGCGCGCGCCGAAAACCTGGGCCGCATCACGCGGATTATAAGCCTGTGCTCCGAAGGCGGGCTGCTGGACTCGCGCGACGCCAGCTACGAGGCTTCCGCGCTTTTCGGCCTCTGCCGCAGCGGCATGATGAACAATCTGATAACGGGCCGCGCGCTCACGGTCTCGGACCGCGCGGACAGGGTGCTGCATATTTTGCTGAATGGGATAGGAAAAAAATGAGAAAACATCTATCGCTCTTTCTGTTTTGCACGCTTTTCGCCGCGGCCTGCCCGGCGCAGGAGGCGCCGCCGTCTTATCCTGCGCGGGATATAACGCTTGCCGAAGCCTTCAGGCTGGCCCTCGCCCGCAGCGAGGACCTGGCGGGGAAAGGCGAAGCCGTCACGTTTTACAAAGCGCGTATAGACGAACTGCAATCCAATCTCCGCCCCCGCGCAACGTTTGGCGTCTCGCAAAAATGGCAGGACGCCTCCTCCCCGTCCGACGACCCGTCCTCCTCCTCGCCGACAAGCCAGCGGCTGGCAGCCGTGAACGTGCATCACTCGCTGTTCAACGGACTGCGCGATATCATCGCCGTGAAGGCCGCCCACTCGCAAACCGCCGCGGCGCGACTCGCCTACGAGCGCGCAAGGCAATTGTTGTATCAGGACGTGGCTTCCGCGTATCTCAACCTGCTTGCCATACATGACGAGCTGGATATACGCCGTACGCAGATAGAGATAACGGGCAAGCTTATTTCCGAATTGTCGTCCAGGGAAAAAATCGGGCGCTCCCGTCCCAGCGAAGTGCTGGCGGCGCAGGCGCAACTGGCGCAAAACCAGGCGGCTTTGGCGGTCGCCACGGGGCAGGAAAGGGTGTTCCAGTGGACCTTCCGCTTCCTGACGGGGCTCGACAGGGACGCCCGTCCCGCGGTGCTTGAGCCGCCATCGCCGGCAAAGATAAACGAATACCTTATAAAGGCGCACTCCCGCGCCGATGTCGAACAGGCCCGGCGCGTCCTTGAGTACGCCGGATTGTTCACCGATTACCAGAAAAACCAGAAACTGCCCACGGCGGATTTCGACGGCAATTATTATCTCACGCGGCCTGACGGCGCGGCGCGGCATGTTTATTGGGACACCACATTCTCCGTTTCGCTGCCGCTGTATCTTGGCGGCTCCGCGGACGCGCAGATGGCCGAGGCGCAGTCTAGCCGCCGCTCGGCGGAGCTGGCGCTCAGTCTCGCGCTGCGGCAGGCGGAGTTGGACGTGCGTTCCGCGCAGGATAATCTTCTGTCCTCGCTTTACATGACCGCCGCGCTGGCAAAAGCGCTCGCCGCCGCGCAGGCCAACGAGAAAGCGCAGGAGGCCGATTACCGTTACGGACTTGTCACCAATCTGGACGTGCTCACGGCGCAAACCGCCTCGCAGAACACGATGCTTCAGCTTTCAAACGCCAAAATAGCGGCGCAGGCCGCCAAAATCCGGCTCGAAGTAGCGGCGGGGGGACCGGGGAACTGATTATGACATTATCCGACATCTCGATTAAAAACTACGTTTTTGCGTGGATGCTCATGCTGGGCCTTATCGTTTTCGGCGCGCTGGGTTTTAGCCGCATGGGGATAAGCCAGTTGCCCGACGTGGATTTTCCCGTCATTAACGTCTCCATAGCGCTGGAAGGCGCCGCGCCCGAAGTCATGGAAAGCCAGGTTACCGACGTGGTGGAAGACTCGGTGATGGGCATACAGGGCATAAAAGAGGTTTCTTCCGTCTCGCGTCTCGGACAGGCTTCCGTCACCATAGAGTTCAATCTGGACCGGGATATAGACGTCGCCATGCAGGAAGTGCAGTCCAAGCTTTCACAGGCGCAGAAAAATCTGCCCAAAGAAATAGACCCGCCGGTAGTTACCAAAACAAATCCCGAAGACCAGCCCATATTGAGGGTCGTGCTCACCGGCAACCGCCCGCTGAAAGACCTGATGGCTTATACCAACGATTATCTCAAGGACCAGATAACGACCGTCGCGGGCGTGGGAGATGTTGACCTGGGGGGCTACATAGACCCCAACCTGCGCATCTGGGTGGACGCCGACAAGATGGACAGACGCGAGCTTACCGTAAACGATATCATCGGCGCGGTGGGCATGGAGCATCAGGAAACCCCCGCCGGCTACATAGACACCCCCGCCAAGCGCGAGATGAACGTGCGCGTGATGGGCGAGGCGGTGGACGTGAACGAGTTTTCAAAGCTCATCATCCCGTCCCGAGGCGGCGCGGCGATATGGCGGACTCTGCGCATAGGCGACGTAGCCACCATAGAAGACGGGCTCAACGACATCCGCCGCGTGGCCCATTCCAGAGGGAAAATTCCGGCGGTGGGCATCGGCGTAATGAAGCAGCGCGGCGCAAACGCGGTGGCAACGGCCAAAGCCGTGAAAGAAAAGCTGGCGCTTATCGAGAAAAAGCTGCCCGCCGGAATGCATGTCGCCGTGGTGAACGATTCCACCCGTTTCATCGAGGACGCGACCCGCGAATTGACTTCCACGCTGATACTTTCCGCGATACTGACTTCGCTGGTATGCTGGCTGTTCCTCGGTTCGTGGACCTCCACGCTCAACGTGCTGCTGGCGATACCGACCTCCATAGTGGGCGCGTTCATCATCCTTTATTTCATGGGGTTCACCATCAACACGTTCACCATGCTGGGCCTGTCGCTGGCTATCGGCATAGTGGTGGACGACGCCATCATGGTGCTGGAAAATATCGTCCGCTATAACGAAAACGGTTTTGCGCGCATGAAGTCCGCCATACTCGGCGCGAGAGAGATAACCTCGCCCGCGATAGCGGCTTCGATAGCGATATTGGCGATATTCGTCCCCGTCATATTCATGCAGGGCATAATCGGCAAGTTCTTCTACCAGTTCGGCGTTACGATGACGGCGGCGGTCATGCTCTCGCTGCTGGAGGCGTTGACGCTGACGCCGATGCGCTGCTCGCAGTTTCTTGAAACCGAGCGCACCTCATGGCTGTCCAAAAATATGAACCGGTTCCTCAACTGGCTGCGGGATTCGTACCGCGGACTGCTCCGCTTCGCCCTGAATTACCGCTGGACGGTGGTGGCATCCGCGCTGGCGGTTTTCTGCGCCTCGCTGTTTGTCTCCACGAAACTGCAAAAGGAATTCGTGCCGTCTCAGGACCAGAGCCAGTTCATGGCCAGAATCACTACGCCCATAGGCTCCTCGCTGGATTTCACGAAAGATGTGGTGGAAAAATGCGAGGACTGGGCGCTGCAAAACCCCAACATAGACACCTATATGGCCATAGCCGGCGGCGGGCCGGGAGGCGGCGCGGTCAACGGCGGTTTCCTGATGATAAACTTGAAACAGCCCAAGGACCGCGTGCCGCTCAAATCCGGCGGGAAAAAGCCCACGCAGCAGGATTTGATGCTGCAGGCGCGCAAAGCGCTCAACAAGATTCCCGGCATGCAGCGCGCGGTGATACAGGACCCGTCTCTGGCCGGTTTCACCGCCAAGCGCGGCTTTCCGGTGGAATTCACCATACGCGGCCCGGACTGGAACAAGCTGGCGGATATCAGCGCTTTTGTCATGAACAAAATGAAGGATTCCGGCAAAATGGTGGACGTTGACACCGACTACCGCGAAGGCATGCCCGAGGCGCGCGTCATCCCCGACCGCATCAAGGCCGCCGAACGCGGCGTGAGCGTGGCTTCAATAGCGGACACCGTTAACGCGATGATAGGCGGAGTCCGCGTGGGAAAATTCACCAAGAACGGCAAGCGTTACGACATCCGGCTGCGCCTGCTGGAAAAAGACCGCCAGCATTCCCGTGACATAAATAAAATCTGGGTGCGCAACAATCGCGGCGAGGTCATACGCCTGTCCGAAGTGGTTAGAATAGAGGAAAGGCCGACGCTGCAATCCATCTCCCGCCGCAACCGCGAGCGCGCCATCGGTATTTTCGCCAACCCTTCGCCGGGCCATTCCCAGGCGGAGGCGCTGGCGGAAGTCGAGAAGATTGGAAACGGACTGCCCGACGGCTACAGCATAGTTTTATCCGGCAGCTCACAGACTTTCCGTGATTCATTCCAGAGCCTGCTAATCGCGCTGGTGCTGGGCATATTCGTGGCGTACATGGTGCTGGCTTCGCAGTTCAACAGCTTCCTGCATCCGGTTACGGTGCTGATGGCGCTGCCGTTTAGCGTAACGGGCGCGTTCATCGCCCTGGCTCTCGCCGGACGTTCGCTCAACATCTACAGCATGATAGGCATCATACTGCTGATGGGCATAGTCAAGAAAAACTCCATCCTGCTGGTGGATTTCACCAACCACCAGCGCACGGCGGAGGGGAAAAACGTGCATGACGCTCTGCTGGCGGCCTGCCCCATCCGGCTGCGGCCCATATTGATGACTTCGGTGGCCACTATCACCGCCGCCCTTCCGCCCGCGCTGGGACTTGGCGCCGGAGCCGAAACAAGAATCCCTATGGCGATTGTGGTTATCGGCGGCGTCATTTTCTCCACGGCGCTGACGCTGCTGGTGGTGCCGTGCGTCTACAGCCTGCTTTCCAATCTGGAAGGCCACAAGCATGACGCGGATTTGAAACAGGCGATGCTCGAGCTTGGCGAAATGTCCGGCCAATCCACCACGCGTATTTCGGGGACACAATACTACTCTTACTGTGTCATAAATATGCTAATCTATCGGCATGAACAAAATCAAAGAGCTGGAACAATACACGCAATACCTGTGTGAAGTTATCGGGCATGCGGACCGGCACGAAAGCCTGAGGGACTA
>Ga0074195_1001318_pt1 | contig 35924 bp, 50 predicted proteins | sample EPASupsiteHSE623_FD_64525 | JGI IMG/M metagenome (GOLD analysis project Ga0074195, IMG submission 64525) | Bioremediated contaminated groundwater from EPA Superfund site, New Mexico - Sample HSE6-23 | ecosystem: Environmental > Aquatic > Deep subsurface > Groundwater > Contaminated ... | reverse complement strand
GCAGAAGTGAAAATGGTGCTGAAATAACTGGTAAGTTATTATCTGTTTTGCAGACAGCAAAACTTCAAAGTCCAGATTATATTGGTTTTATGAGCAATCTACTTCAGACGACTAAGTAGATACTCTGAAAGAATAATTATATAAACTAAAATTAATTAATTTAAACATGACTAAAATAGAGGGGAAAAAATTAGAAGATGCGTTGAATGGAAAAGAAAAAGTAGAAATATCTGTTGAAGAGGAAATTGGATATCATAAAGGATGTTTGAGCACTTTAATTAATGAAAGAAATGAACTTGTGAAAATAGTTCAGCTAACAGAAGCTTTAATGCAAGCACATATTAAAAGATTAAATGAACTTGGTGTTAAATTTCAAAAAAATTAAAAAAAGCAGATGAAAAAACCATATTTGAAAATTTACAAAGAGATATCTGGATTTAAAATTTTTATTGTAGATGGAGAGTTTATAAGAGATAATATAGATGAGGAATTTACTAATTTTGGACAGCATTATATATTTAATTTTATTCCAGAAAGTGAATTTTGGATAGACAAAGAATATGGAGAGGGAGATGAATATCACTATTTTATTGACCATCTTCTTGTAGAAAACAGACTTATGAAAAAAGGAGTTGATGCTCATACTGCTTGTCAAGAAGCAGATAAAATTGAAAGAAGAGAAAGAAATAAAGATTTATTTCTTAAAAAAGAAATTTCTTCTAAAGAAAAACAAGAAGAGCTAGTTAAAAAAATACATAAAAAATTATTAAAAAAATATAGTGGGAAAGTAAAAATTTGGCTTGTTAATGGAAGATTAGTAAGAAGTATATTTTTTACTGATTTTACAGAGGGCGGGCATGATAAGGTTTATCCATTTATACCTGAAAATGAAGTTTGGATAGATGATGATGTAAGTCCTAAGGAGAGAAAGTTTATTTTACTTCATGAGTTACATGAAAGGAATTTAATGGCTAAAGGATGGGCATATAGTTTAGAAGATAAAAGAGAGATAATAAAAAGCCATGATGAAAAATCAAATATACATAAAGGAGCACATGAAGATTCTTCTAGAATAGAGTATTTATGCAGAAAACATCCTGATAAATTAGAAGCTGAATTAAGGAAAGAAGTTAAGAAGGGGTAAAATAAGATAATTCTAAAATACTTAAGATAAATAATTACAGCTCGTAGATTTATTAATAACTAGTAATAAAGAATACGACGACAGTAGTAGATATATGTTTTAAGAGGGGTTAGATTAAAAAGAAATAATTAGGGGGTGACCACAAATTAAAAAAAAGTAGTTTTGTGGGCACCCAATTAACATAGACTTTTGGATGATCAAACTATTGGACTATTTTGATTTTTGCAAACCTTTTTATATTACTAATTTTTGAAATGTTTGTTAGTTATGTGGGTGTGCCGGAGAGCTGAATGCTCTGTTTATCCAGCATATCTTCAAAACATCATGTGGGTGTGCCGGAGAGCTGAATGCTCTGTTTATCCAGCATACCTTCAAAACATCATGTGGGTGTGCCGGAGTGGTCAAACGGGCTGGACTTAAGATCCAGTAGCTTAGTGCTTGCGGGGGTCCGAATCCTCCCACCCACATTTTAAAGAGGAATAAATATGTCAAAGTCTAGAAAAATAAAAATACTGATTTTTTTGGTGTTATTGTTACTTGGATTAAATTATAATTCTGTTGATGATTTTTTAAAAAATACTTTTGTTGAAAAAGAAACAGGTGTTGTTGAAAGAATTATTGATGGAGATACAATTGTGATTAGTCCTGGAGAGGTTCATGTAAGAATGTTGGGAATAAATACTCCTGAAAAAGGTGAGAAATACTCTTCAAGTGCTAAAGATTTTTTAGAAAGAGTTATTTTAAATAAAACAATTGAATTGAAGTTTGGAAAAGACAAAACAGATATGTATGGAAGAACATTAGCTTATATTTTTTATAATAATGCAAATGTAAATCTTGAATTAGTTGATGAGGGTTTTGCTAATTTTTATTTTCCACAAGGGAGAGATGTTTATTATGATAAATTTGTAAAAGCTTGGGAGCATTGTTTAGAAAATAATCAGAATTTATGCAAGAAATCTGAAAATGTTTGTGCTAATTGCATAAAATTAAAGGGATTTGATAATGAAAAAGAAGTTATTGTGTTTGAAAATATCTGTGGGTTTGCTTGTAATCTAACAAAATGGGGAATTAAAGATGAAGGAAGAAAGAATTTTGTATTTCCTAATTTTATTTTAAATGCAAATAATGAGATGAGAGTTATCGTCGGTAATAAGAGTGATAATTCTAATGAATTATTTTGGAAAGGAGAAACTTATGTCTGGACAAAGACAGGAGATACTTTATTTTTAAGAGATGATGAGAAAGGATTGGTTTTGTGGAAGAATTATTGAAAATATTTTAGAAAGTTTTATTTAACTTCAAAATAGTAAGAAACAATTTTAAACTTGAGCAAATTAAATAAATCATGGCTCAAGAAAATCCAGAACTTGCACAGGAAAGAATGAAGAAACTATTAATAGAGGTTAGAAATTAAAATGGAAGAAAATTCTAAGAAGATTAAAATTTTCCAAGGAAGAAAAGTTAGAACACATTGGGATGATGAAAAAGAAAAATGGTTCTTTTCTATAGTAGATGTTATTGCAATTTTAACTGAAAGTGTAGATCCTTTTGCTTATTGGAGGAAATTAAAACAAAGACTTTTGGAGGAGGGAAATGAAACCGTGACAAATTGTCACGCTTTGAAGATGATTGCCCAAGATGGTAAATTAAGAGATACTGATGTGGGAGATACAGAGCAGATTTTTAGATTAATACAATCAATTCCCTCTAAGAGAGCAGAACCCTTTAAGCTTTGGCTTGCAAAAGTTGGAACTGAAAGAATAGATGAAACACATAACCCGGAATTAGCTTTTGATAGGGCTATGAAAATCTACCTAAAAAAAGGATATTCAAAAGAATGGATAAATCAAAGACTTAAGACCATTGAAGTAAGAAAAGAATTAACTGATGAATGGGAAAGAGTGGGAGTTCAAGAGGATACAGAATTTGCAATCTTAACAGATGAAATAACAAAAGCTTGGTCTGATTTGTCTATAAAAGACTATAAAAAATTAAAAAATCTTAAAAAAGAAAGTTTAAGAGATAACATGACTAATCTTGAGCTTGTTCTTAATATGCTTGCAGAAGTTACAACAAAAGAAATTTCAAAAAAAGAAGATCCTGCAAATTTTATTGAAAGTTTAGATGTAGCTAGAAAAGGTGGTTCGGTAGCAGGAAATACGAGAAAAGAGATAGAATCAATGATTGATAAACCTGTTGTTTCTGAAGAAAATTATTTAGATGTTTCTGAAAAAATAAAAAGGAAAAGAAAGATTGTTGTAGAAGAAATAATTATTTAGTAATGAATGAGGAATTCTTGCTATGTTATGATATGCAATTAAGTTGAATATAACTGGATTTAATGAGGTGATAATAAATTCGCCTCCACCTTGCGTAATTTTTTAGTTATTACTAACATTTTTTATTTAACTTCAAAATAGTAAGAAACAATTTTAAACTTGAGCAAATTAAATAAATCATGGCTCAAGAAAATCCAGAAGAAACACATATTGCTATTTTTAATGGAAAGTCTATAAGAAGAAAATGGTTTAATGAAGAATGGTGGTTTGTAGCAACAGATGTAATTTCTGTGCTTACTGATTCAAAAGATCCTAGTGGTTATCTTAAAGATATGCGAAGAAGAGATGAAGGGTTTAATGAAGGATGGGGGCAAATTGCCACCCCCCTTGAGATAGTTACTTCTGGAGGAAAGCAATTAATTAATTGTGTGTCGACTAAAGGAGCGTTTAGATTAATTCAATCAATTCCTTCTAAAAAAGCAGAACCTTTCAAAAGATGGCTGGCTAAAGTTGGTTATGAAAGAGTGCAAGAAATAGAAAATCCAGAACTTGCACAGGAAAGAATGAAGAAACTTTATGAATTAAAAGGTTATTCTAAAGAATGGATTGAAAAGAGATTAAGAGGAATAGCTATAAGACAAGAATTAACAGATGAATGGAAAAATAGAGGAGTAAAAGAAGAGGTAGAATTCGCAATATTAACCAATGAAATAAGCAAAGCTACTTTTGGAAAAACAGTTGAAGAATACAAAGAATTCAAAAAATTGAAAAGAGAAAACTTAAGAGATCATATGGATGATTTAGAATTAGTTTTTACTATGCTTGGAGAAGCATCTACAACTAGAATTGCTAAAACTAAAGATGTTGAAGGTTTTGAAGAAAACAAAATAGCTGCTAAGCAAGGCGGAGAAGTAGCTGGAAATGCAAGAAGAGAACTAGAACAAAAAACAGGAGAATCTGTTCTTTTAGAGGATAATTATCTAGATATTCCTGAAAAAATAAAAAGGAAAAGAAAGATTGTTGTAGAAGAAATAACTCTTTAGAATAATTAATTTTTATGAATACTTTCGCATTCGCCTCTGGCAGAATGCTATAAAGAAAATACTTGTTATCGATTAAATCCTTTCTAATTAGATTAATCTCTTCCAGTAATTATGATAAACTTAAACTTGAAAAAGAGGTGATGATTATTCTAAAGGGGGTTGGCAATTTGCCCCTACCCTTCATTCTTAACATTCCCCTCACAAACTCCTCAAATATTTCCAAATCAAACACAAAATCTTTTATACTGACATTTACTTAGGGTTTTATGCCTATATTTGTAATACACGAGCATCAAGCAAGAAATTTGCACTGGGATTTAAGATTAGAATCTGGAGGAAAATTAAAAAGCTGGGCTCTTCCAAAACAGCCTCCTAGAACAAAAAATGTAAAGAGATTAGCAATACAAGTAGAAGATCATTTATTGTCTTATGCGAATTTTGAAGGAGATATTGAGGAAGGTTATGGAAAAGGAAGAGTAAGAATATGGGACAAAGGAAGTTATACTTTTGAATCTAAAACTCCTAAGAAGTTTGTTTTCACGCTTCAAGGAAAAATGCTTAAAGGAAAATATTGTTTAATAAAAGCAGACTTTGAAGACGATGTAAAAAAGAATAATTGGTTGTTTTTTAAGATGGCGTGAAGATATTTTAATTTAGATTAATTTATTTTGCAACTCACATCAACCCAGCAAGAATTCTCTACACATTACCAACTTCGCTTCTTTTTATTAGCTTTCTTCATTCCCTTTGCTAAACTTTCACCAACTTGTTCATATGCTGGAGAAGCCCTTTTAGTCATTTCTAAAGATATTTTTGGAGCTATTGTAATAATTATTGTATAAAATGTTATCAACCCTCCAGCCATAATCAAAAAAATTCCTAAGAGGTAAAATACAATCATTAAATAAAACAAACTAGAAAAACCCGAAGTATTATCATTTATTAAATTATTTATCCATGTGACTTGAAAGTATATTGTTAAGCCAACCATCAAAATTCCTAAAACTAATAAAGATACTCCCCAAGCAACCAATTTTTTCATATTTCACATAAGTAAATCTAACTTTTAAATCTTTTTATAGAACCTCTACTCCCCTTCTTCTCCAGCATCACTCTTTTCATCTTCTGATTCTTCTTCTGGATTAGCAAGTTCCATAATCTCTCCATCTTTAGAAATCTCTTCTTCCTCTCCAGCTTCCATAGATTCTTTCTTTTTCTCAGTTACTCTAGCTTCTGGAGCTCTCTTTAATTTCTCTTCTTTCTTTTTAGGGAAAGGTTTTTTGATTGAAATAGGCAATACATTTGAATTAAGTTCAACTTCTGCAATTTTTAATGCATCAAATTTTATTTGCTCTAAATCTTCAGGACTAATTTTTATTAATAATGGTGCATTCATTGCAATCTGCAAAGCTCTTGCTCCTAGAATTCTAGCCCGTTCGTATTTTGTAAATTCTTGTGAGTCCATTTTTTATTATAGTAATCTTATTTTAAAAACTTTTCAATTTTCTTGTTTAAATCATGCCAAGTTTTTTCGCTTAAATCAATCATTTTTTCAAAAGTTTCTAAATCAATATCTTCTGATTCTCCTTTTTGCATTGAAGCAATTATTCCATTTGTTATTCCAGTAGTTATTTTTGTTTCTGCTGCATCTTGTTCCTCTCTTGTAGGATCAACAACTACTTCATTTCCTATTTTATATGCTGTTATTGAGATTGGAATTTCTTTTGATAAAGGAACTTTTTTCCCAGATGACTCTCCAAATAAAACTTTTTCATTTTCTTTATCATATTTTGGAATTTCTGCAACTTTTAATGCTGCAATTGCCCCAATTCCAGCTGCATCTAATAAATTTCCATCATCATTTATAGTATAAATATCAACATAAATAGTCCATACTTTTTTACCCTCTTCCATACATAATTTATCAAACTCAATAAAATGACTTTCTCTTAATCCTCTATCTACAACTCTTCCGATTTCAATTGCTTCAAATTTTGGAGGTCCTAAATCAATTCTTGGAGAGCTTAAAGGAAGCAATTCTGCTGTAACCATTAAATTTCCTTTGTCAGGTGAATCAGGATAAGGTGTTCCAACATCCATTTTAACTCCAACTATAACTTCTGTCTCTCCTAATTTTACTCTTGCAGAACCTTCTGCTTTATTTGAAACTCCAAATTCAATTTCTAATTTTCTAAATTCATCGAGTTTTCTTCCATCAAATCTTTTACCTTCTGTTAAATATTGTCTTATTCTATCTATTGTTAATTTTGGTGTTTCAATTGTCATTCTGATATTTCCTCTCCTACATTTTTCAAAGCTTTTTTCTGAAGAGCATAAACTTTTTTTATAGCTTCTCTTCCAAGTCTAACAGCTTCTTTTAATTGTTTTGAAGTTATATGTCCATCTAATTGAATATGTGTTAATTTTCCTTTGCTACTTGTGAAACTCATTGCCATATCAGTTGCTCCTTCTCCTTCTTCCCAATCTTCTTCTGCTTTGTTTACATCTACAACTAAACTTTTATCAAGTTTTCCAATTGATATACTTGAAACTAAATCTTTCATTGGAATACCCGCATGTGCTAATGCCATTGCAGCTGCATTTATTCCAGCACATCTTGTAGAAGCATTTGCTTGTAAAATTTGAATATGAACATCAACAACAGTTCCAGGATATTTTCCAATCATAACAACTGGTTCTAAAGCCCACTCACTTATTTTAGAAATTTCCATACTTCTTCTTGAAGGTCCTGGTCTTATTCTATCATCAACTGAAAAACTTATCATATTATAAGTGCATCTTAGAGTTCCTTTTTCTGGATTTCTCTGATTTCTTGGATGCAATTCTTTTGGTCCATAAACAGCAGCAATTGCAACTGTCTCTCCAAACTGGAACATTGCACTTCCATCTGCATTTGGAACAATTCCAACTTTTGCTTTCATTGGACGAATTTCATCAGGCTTTCTTCCATCTGGTCTTTTTATTGTTGTCATTTTTTACCCTCTGCAAACCATTTAGTTACTTCATCTGTTAATCCAGACACAAAAGATTTTTCTACTATAAATAAAACTGCTTTTTTAGCTAAAAGCTCATTTTCTATTTTATCTCCTTGAATCCAAACAAATCCATTTTGTCCAACAGTAATATCACAACCAGTTTCATCTTTTATTAATTTAATCATACTTCCTTCTTTTCCAATTATTCTTGGAACTTTATTTGGATTTACTTTAATAATTAATCCTTCTTCAATTCTTCCAAGTCCTCTTAATTTAATACTTAAATCAATTCCTCTCTTGTTTATCTCCCATATTTTTGCAACAACCATATCTCCAACATCCATTACCTCTTCTAAAGCATCTTTATTTACATATCTTGGAACTTCCATTATAGATAAAAATGCTCTTTCAGAAGTATTTACATCTATAACCCATCCATTAAATGTAAGCTCTTCAACTCTTCCAATAACTACATTTCCTCTTCTAGCATTATAAACTCCAGATAAAGGTATGATTTTAACTAATCTGTTTTGCTCTTCTGCAAGTCCATATTTTAATGCAATTATATCTTTTCCTTGTTTTTCTGTTCCCTCTCCAGGAAGATAGTCATCTCCAGATGCAATTATCTCTCCAGGAATTACTATTTGTCTTTTTTCTTCTGTCATTTAAAATTGTCTCCGTGTTTATTTTGAATGAATACAAATTTTATATTTGCTTTCATTTTTCTATTATTTCTTCTGTTAGCGCACTTCCATGCGTTATTGAATTTAGTTTGTCATAAAAGCTCATAAGCAATCCCGAAGGGATTTTGATTACTGCTTCTAAGTTACCATTATCTAACCATTTTTCTGCTTCTTTGTATTGTTCTAAAATTCCATAAACTTTACCTGTGTGTTGAGCAGGTATAACAATCTTGATTTTTTTTGTCTCGATTTTTATTGGAATTATTTTAGTCAATTCCATAAGAATATCATTAATTTGATTTTCTACTGGTATATTCTTTATGTTAACATGAGCTTGTTCAAGAGCATTTTTAATTCTTTCGGTTGTTATAGGATTGCCTGTTTTTGGGTCAATTGAATTTTTAGATAAAAAATCAACAACTTGTTTGAATCTAGCTTCTTGTTCAGCTGTTCTATGCTCTTGACTAACTTCTACCTCTCCGTCTTTAACAATTTTTTCAGCAATTTTTTGAATATCTGTTGTTCCAAAGTATTTTGTCAAATCTCCTTGAGAAGCAACATCTCCTTTCTTAATATTTGTAAAAACCTTATCAACTTCAAGCATAACTGCTCCTCCTCTTCCTCTTTTGAAGTTTATTGCTCCTTCCATATCTACTAAAATTTCAAAATGTTTGCCTTCTCTTTTTATCCTTGCAGTTGTTGATGTCATAATTTTTCTATTTCCTCTGCTTCTAATCTTTTAATTTTTTTATTATCAGACTCAATATAAACTAATTCCATTCTATTTAAATCATACTTTTTTCCCTGAATTTCTTTGAAAATCTCTAAAGCTAATTTAACTGCTTTTTTAATTGTTAAATCATGTCTATATTTATCTCTTAAAATAACTTTTATTTTGTCGTCGTTTTCTCCAATTGCATTAGCATAATAAGAAAAATAATTTCCAGTTACATCTGAAGTATAAAGTTCTGGTTTTTTTCCATTTAATCCAGCGAGCATAAATGAAACTCCAAATGGTCTTGCTCCACCATATTGTGTAAATTGCTGTTTTGTATTAGAAATTTCTTTAATAACTAATTCTGGTTCAATAGGAGAGTCATAGGTTATTCTATGTTGTTGAGATAATAATTGTGCTCTCTCAATTAAAACTCTTGCATCTGCAGTAATTCCAGCAACACTTGCAATAATATGCTCATCTACTTCATGAATTTTATTTGCAGATTTTTTAACAATAAGCTTATCTTCTGTTCTTTTATCAGCCATTATTAAAACACCATCAGAACAAACAAATGCAATGCTAGAGCTTCCTAATCTAACTGTTTTTTCAGCATATTCTACCTGAAGCAAGTGCCCTTCTGGAGAGAACATAGTAGCTGTTCTATCATAGCCCATTGCTTGATGTTGCATATCTGGCATATCCATTTTGTTATTTTGAGAAATTAATAATATGTTTTAATCTCGTATTTTCTCCACTCTTCTTAAAAAATAGTTATTTATAAAAGTTTCGGAGGAGGAATTTAAGGGGATTTACACTTAAACACCTAAAATTAGAAAATATTAAAAGGTTTGTTTTCTTCAAATAGTTATGGGATTTTTTTCAGAAAAGTGTTCTAAATGTGATAAAGAAGTAAGTATGTGGAATTCTTTTCATATTAATAATAATATTTATTGTAATGATTGTAAGCATAAAAGGGATAAACTTTCAAAAAAAGATTTAGAAAATGAAGATATCAAATTAGAACACAAAAGAGATGAAAAGATAAGAGAAGATAGAATAAAAGAAGTTACACGAGAGGTTTATTGTAATAGTTGTGGAAGCACATTCAAGTTTATCTCGGAAAATCCTGCTCCCTCTATTTTTTCTTCAATTATAGGAATGATTTCTGCTATATTCGGGGGATTTGGATGGTTATCTTGGAGTGAATTAAAACCATGTCCTCATTGTGGCAAAAAATTAAGTTACTATAAAGATAAAAAGATTAGCAAATATTATTGGATTTGGATTATTTCTCTAATTATGATCTCCATTCTGGGTATATGGTTCATATTTAATGTAATAAACTAAAAATTATTAAAATCTCTCATCTTTAATTTTATAAAATATGTAACTTAGAGTTCCTAAAACCCACAAGAATACAAGTACTGGAGTAATTACTTTATCTACATGTAGTACATCGAGTATTAGTGAATACCATTTATAAGAATCCGGAGATTCTATGATGCTTTTTTGTATAGTTTCATCAATCATCAAACCGAAGATATATGAAAATAATAAAGTTAAACCTTCAAGGACTATCGGATTTTTTATCTTCTCCATTTTGATATTCACTTAAAAAAGATTATTATATATTTAAGGATTTACAAAATTTTCAGGAGAGGTTTTCTTGAGGTTTAAGGATTATATCTTTTAGAGTTTTGACTATAATAAACAAAAACAATGTAATACACATAAAATAAACATATCTCCCCCACGAATCTAAATTAGTAGAAGTCGGAGAGGATTTTATATTTACTAATATCATTAAACCTGCTAAAGCAGTAATAATTATTTGTATGGTTAAGAAAATAAACTCATAAACTGTTGTCTTAAGATTAACTTTTTTGTATAAATATTTCAAAGAAATAATTCCAAAAACAAATACTGCTAAAGTGACCAGCATAGTTTTAAGATTATTATCTCCCATGGTTACACCACGGATTATCCCCGATTTAATTATTTCCAAATATGCTTTATTTATAAAATATCCAAAAGAGCTTATTAAAATAATTCCTGCAATTATTTTTAACTCCCATCTATTCTTTATTCTCATTTCACTCTCAAACCTTTTAGTGTTCCTGAAATCCTCTCAACTTCAATCTTTTCAGGCCAAACACTCAAACTAGCTCGAATTTTATCAACAGAATTTCTATTCGCAGAAATAACAACCCAATTCTCTCCAAACTTAATTGTTTCCATTGAAGCTTCAGACATTCCAAGAACTCCAATAAAATCTTTTACTGCTTTTGCTATATTTTCTTTTAAATTATTTCCTCTAACTAAAAGATATCTTTTCTTTTCACGAAAACTTGGTTTAAGGGATTTCATAATAATTTAATTAATACCTCCTAGAATATAAATCTTTATATTTGCATTTTTTATTATATAATCATGCCCGAGGATAGAGAAGTAACTAATTTTTTAGATTCCCTTTATGATGTTTATAGTAAATGCTCTTATTGTTCAAGAAATTTAGGAAAAACATCAACAGAAAGAGCTTATGTTCAAGATAGACTTAGAAATATTCAAGAAAAATCAACAACTCCAAGAATAAAAGATTTAGCCTCTTCTATATTAGAAACTTGTGAAAAATGTGATGCTACTTTACCTTTAGTATCTCGTCGTCTAGTGCGAGGCTAAACTATTTAAACTCTTTTTGTTTATTTAAGTTATTAAAGAGGATAAAATGAAAATACATACTATTGGTGGTTTTAATGAAGTTGGAAAAAACATGACTGTTATTGAACTTCAAGATGATGCAATTATTCTAGACTCTGGATTATATCTTCCAGCAGTTGTCGAGCTTCAAGAAGCAGAACAAGAGCAAACAGCTTATACTGAAAAAAGATTAAGAGGTATTGGAGCACTTCCAGATGATTTACTTTTAGATAAACTTGGAATAAGAAATAAAGTAAGAGCAATTTTAATAGGACACGCTCATCTAGACCATGTTGGAGCAATTCCTTATATGAGTTACAGATATAATGCTCCTCTTGTTGGAACTCCTTTTACTATTGAAGTATTAAACAGAATTCTAGAAGATGAAAAAATAAGATTACCTAATCAAATTCATACTATTAAACCAGATGGCACTTTTACAATTAGAGGGAAAAATAGAAACTATCAAGCTGAATTTATCAATATAACTCACTCTACTTTGCAAACAAGCATGTTAGCAATTCATACTCCAGAAGGAGTCGTAGCTTATGCAAATGATTTCAAATTAGATGATAATCCTGTAATGGGAAGTCCACCAAATTATAATGCAATGAAAAGAATAGCTAAAGAAGGAATTAAAGCTTTAATTGTTGATTCTTTATACTCTGCTTCAGAGAGAAAAACTCCAAGTGAAAAAGTTGCAAGAGCTTTATTAGAAGAGGTAATGTTAACAGTTAAAAATGAAAACTCAGCAATGTTTATAGCAACTTTCTCTTCACATATTGCAAGATTAAAAAGCATAGTTGATTTTTCTAAAAAATTAGATAGAGATGTATTTTTTATTGGAAGAAGTCTAAACAAATATGTTTCTGCAGCAAGAAAAATAAATATGTGTCCATTTCAAAATCAGATTAGAATGGGAAGTTACAAAAAACAAGTTGCTTCTATATTAAAAAAAGTTGAAAAAAATAGAGCAAATTCTTTGGTTGTATGCACAGGACATCAAGGAGAGCCAGGAAGTATTATGGATAGACTTTCAAAAGGAGCCCTTCCATTTCAGTTTAGACATAATGATAATATTATTTTTGCTTCAAAAACAATTCCTGCTCCAGTAAATATTGCTAATAAAGAGCAAATGGATAAAAGATTAAAAAAAGCAGGAGTAAGAATTTTTGATGAGGTTCATGTTTCAGGACATGCTGGAAGAGAGGATTTGAGAGATTTATTAGAATTAATGAAACCTCAAAATGTTATACCTTCACACGGCGCAACTCATCAATTAACTCCAATGGTTGAACTTTGCAGAGAACTCGGATATAGAGCAGGAAAAGAATGTCATTTAATGCAAGATGGCCAAACACTGGAATTAAAAAAATGAGCAATTCAGAAATACTTGAAGGATTGAAATATGCTATTGCAAGAGGAGAATCAATTTCTCAAGCAATTAATACTTTTGTTAGTGCAGGTTATCCTAAAATTGAAGTTGAAGATGCTGCTAATGAATTACAATCTCAACCACAAGAACAACCAACAAATTATTCTTCACCTCAATCTTCTTTATCTCCTTCTTCTCCACAATCCATTAAACAAACTTCTCAAAAACCCCAAACATCTCAGATAGCTTCTAAATATGACTCTCCAGCAAAGCCAAGTATATTTCACAGTAATGTTTTTGTTATTATCCTAGTTGTAATTTTATTTATGCTTCTAGGTTTGCTTGCTGGTTTGTTTTTATTTAAACAACAAGTTATTGATTTCTTTGGAAGTTTGTTCCCACAATAATTTAGTAATTTAATAAGAATTCGTGTGATATTAATTTATTTTTTTCAAGTGAGTTTATCATATTTTATCTATGCAATTCACACCAACTCAGCGAGAAACCCGAAGGGTTATTTTCACATTAACAACATTCCTCCTCCAAAAAAATTTATTATCACCCCATTAAAATCCAGTTATACTCAACTTAATTGCTAGCAATACTCACAACCCCACATGAATTCCCCACACATTACCAACTTCCTAAAATTCACACCCCCACATTTATAAAATCACACCACTATTATTCAATCATGTCTTTAATATACGAACCAGCAGAAGATTCTTATTTAATGAGCGAAGTTTTGAATAAAAAATTACCTTTGTTATTAAAAGAAAATACAAATTTAAGTTTATTAGAAATTGGAGTTGGTTCTGGAATACAAATGCAAACAGCAAAGAAATTAGGAGCAAAAAATATATTTGGAATAGATATAAACTCTCAAGCTATTGAACATTGTAAAAAACTAGGTTTTAATTGTAAAAAGTCAAATCTATTTAAAAACATAAAAACTAAATTTGATTTAATTATATTTAATCCTCCTTATCTTCCAGAAGAAAAACTAGAAGATAAAGAATCTAAACTCGCAACAACAGGTGGAAAACAAGGAAGCGAGATAATTAATGAATTTCTTAATCAAGCAAAATTCCATCTAAACAAAAATGGAAAAATATTTTTATTAACTTCAAGTTTAACAAAAGGAATTAATTTTAAAAATTATAAAAAGAAAAAATTAGCAGAAAAGAAATTGTTCTTTGAAACGTTATTTGTCTCCGAGTTGAACTAATAATCCGCCTAAATCATGAATAAGAAATCTTCTTGATTCTCCATTTTCTCCATGTAAAAAATAAACATCTGCATTAGCCGGAGAGGTTTCATCATAAGCTAACATTCCACCTAAATATTTATTTTCTTCTTCATCAACTTTTGCAAGAACTTGTTTTCCAACAAAATCTTTTAAAATTTGTTGTTTTTGCCATAAGCTTCTTGGAATTGGAACTTCTTTGTATTTTCTCATAAAATCAAATTAGAATTTCTGTTTATTAATTTAATTATACTTTAAAATACATTAAAATACATTAATCTGTCTGAATATATTCATACTTTTCATCTTTGTAATTCTTCATAATAATCTTATTTTTATTAATTTCTTTGATATACTCTGGAAGTAATGGAATCTTTCCTCCTCCTCCGGGTGCATCTATAACAAAATGAGGAACACAAAGTCCAGAAGTGTGCCCCCTTATACCTTTAATTATTTCTAATCCTTTTTCTACTTTTGTTCTAAAATGATTAGTTCCTAAAACTAAATCTGTCTGATAAATATAATATGGTTTAACTCTTATTTTAATCAGCTTTTGCATTAACTTCTTCATGACTTCTACAGAATCATTTACCCCTTTCATAAGAACTGTCTGACACCCAACAGGTATTCCTGCATCTACAAGCATCTCACAAGCTTTAGAGCTCTCAGGAGTTATTTCATCTGGAGAATTAAAATGAGTATTAACATAAATTGGATGGTATTTTTTTAACATATTACACAATTCAGGAGTTATTCTCTTTGGAAGTGTGCAAGGCATTCTTGTTCCTATTCTTATAATATCTATATGAGGTATCTCTCTTATTCTTTTTATTATTCTCTCTAATATCTCATCTACTAACATTAATGGATCTCCCCCAGATAAAATCACATCTCTAATTTCTTTGTGATTTTTGATATATTCTATTCCTTCTTCTATCTCGCTCCATTTTTTTTGTTTTAATGGATCACCTACTTTTCTTTTTCTAGTGCAAAATCTGCAATACATTGCACACTGATTAGAAACCAAAAATAAAACTCTATCAGGATATCTGTGAGTAATTCCAATTGGAACTTTTCCATTAAGAACTCCCTCTTCTTCTTTTAATGGATCTTCAAATCCACACTTATCTTTAATTTCTTCTATTACAGGAATACACTGTTTGTATACTGCATCTCCTTTTTCTTTAATTAAAGAAAGATAATATTTTGGTATTCTAGCAGGATATCTCCGACATATCTCTTTTAACTCTAACTCATTTAGATTAAGAGTTTTTGCAATCTCTTCTGGAGTGGTAATGCTATTTAAGATATCTTCTACCCAAGCTTCTTTTGTCTCAGATACAAGAATAAGATGTTGGTTTAAATCTTTTTTCGTGAGCGGGGGCTCATCATCCCCTTCAACTGAATTTTGTGAGTCCATGTTTGAATTGTTTTTTTAAGAAGCTCCTATTTTTAAACATTTATCGTCATTATAAAGAAACAATTAGTTTATCTTTTTGAAACAACATAGCTTCTTACAGATGAAGGATATCTTAAATTTTCTTTTCCATTTATTAAATGATAATGATTTCTTCTAATAATCATACCATTTTCTATGGGAAAATATCCTGTTCCATCGCAGACGCATAATCTTCCACGCTCTTCTACAACTTGCCCTATAACCTCCACCAGTCGCGGAGTTAACTCTAAGGTTACATTTTCTGTTCCAACCATTTTCTTTAATCCACTATCAGTTATTTTTAACATAAAAGAATTCTATTTGTTTCTCTTTTAAAGGTTACTTATTCAGTTTAATATAATAATCTTTATTAATCTTTTAAAGTTTAAGTTTTTATGTGGAAAGAAAAGCAACTTAAAGAAAGAGGATATCATTATTCTTGGAATCTTGAAGAAGCTCTAGCATTGATTGATAATCCTCAGAGAATTCCTTATTTAGGACACTGGAAAGGAGATACTAGTTATCCAAAGGAATTGCCTGAATTAGTTTTATCTCTGACTTCAAAAGATGAAGAATCAGAATTATCCGTAAGAAATTATTCAGCAATGTTAAAAATGTTAAAAAGAGAACTACAACTTTCTGGAATGCCCCTGGTTAGAGTAACTTTTCAAAATTTAGGAACTTCTGGTTTAAGATGGGATAAATGCGGAGGAGAAACTCCTTTTTTAAATATACTCACTAGATTGGGTTCAGGACATGATGAATCAATTAATTTTGTATTAGACAATCCACAAACTTATCATGCTTTTTGGTCTAATCCACTTACAAGATTAGAACAGAAAATGTCAAAATATCGAGGACCAAATGTTTATGCTTAAAGATTAATTTTATACAATTCTTCTTTTTATTATTTAACCTCTAATTATCTCCTCAAGTTGACCACGCTTGGGCAAAGAGCAAATCAACTTCTTAGTTGATTTTCAAAAACTTCTCTTTCTTTTTGATAAAATATTCCTAATGGAATCTTTGTTTTATTATCAATATGTCCATAACTAAATTCTTCTGCTCTCTTCATTGCTTGTTCAAGATTAGTTTTATCATGTTTAACATCTTTTAACTCATAAGTTTTTTCTTTCATTCCAGCATCAGGATGGAAAATTATACATGGTTGTAAAACTTCAATAAATGCAAATCCTTTGTGTTTAAATGCTTCTTTAGTTATTTCTTCAATTTGCTTTGCATCTGCAAATACTCTTGCTACAAAAGTTGCTCCAGCAGCAAGCATTAATTTTATTGGATTAAGAGGATGAAGTTTTACTCCCTTAGGTGTTGTCTTGTCTTTAAAACCAATTTCAGTTACAGGAGTTGGTTGTCCAACAGTTAAAGCAAAAACCTGATTATTGTGTATGAAATATTTAATATCAGAATTATATCTAGCCATATGAATTAAATGTTCCATTCCCTCTGCATAAGCATCTCCATCTCCAGAAAATCCAATTATATTTAAATCAGGACGAGCAATTTTCATTCCTAGACAAGTTGGCAAGACTCTTCCATGTAAAGTGTTTATTCCAGGAAGATTAATGTAATCAAACATTTTAGCATGACAACCTATTCCAGTTACAATTGCTGTCTCTCCTTTAACTTCAGCAAGGGCTTTTTTCACACCTGCAAGTATCTGAAAGTTAAAGCATCCAGCACACCATGTAGGTATTGTTGGAGTGTTTAGGTTTTTTGTCATTTTATATTGAGTTTATCTCTTCTTCTAGTAAATTAATTGATTTAATATATGATTTTATAAGTTTTAATAATCCCAAATAAGAACTAATTGTTATTACAATTAACATTATTATAAATACCCCATATGCTCTCCAATCCTCTTTAGCTAATATACTGCTAAAAATAATGACTACCATACTAAACCAAATAAATTGGTATTTGAACTTATTTACATCTTCTTTAAGATAATTAATTATTTGTTTTATTCTCTTTTTCACTACTATTTTCATCTCCCCTCCTCCAACCATAAAGGTAAGAACACAGCAATTCCTGCAAGAGCATATCCAATTAAAACTCCATATTCATTATGCTCTCCAGAAAGTATTCTCTGAACTCCCATAAAACACAAAATTCCCGACGAGAAGATTATATAATTTAATTTCCAATTTTCTTTTCTCTGAACAAAATAATATAAGAAATACAATCCTAGAGCCAAAGTCATAACATGTCTAGAAGCATCAAACAAAATATCTTTTCCATAAATATACTCTGGGAGTATTTTGAATAATAAACTTCCAATTACCATTAAGATTGTGCTATAAACTAGATGTCTAAAATGGATTTTCATTTTATCTTTGGAATTAATCCTCCAGTATTCTTTTTATATTTTAAATATTCCTTTCCAAAATTGTTTATTAGTTCTTTTTCTTCTCTAGGCATTTTATACATGTAAAACAAAACAAGAACTATAAGAGGAATTCCCGTTAGCATCCAGTTAGCAGTTAAGATAAAGAAACCTAATAATGTAATAAAACTTGCAGTATAAATTGGATGTCTTAAATAATAATAAGGTCCAGATTTAATTAATTTTTTAGATTTAGAAAACTTTTTTTCTAAAATTGGACTCCAATTTTTACCTAGATAATAATGAGCCCAAAAAAATAAACTCATTCCCAATAAAATTACTAATATTCCAAGTATTAATCTTAAATACAGATCAAATTGAAGTATAGCAAAATCAAAATATCCTTTAAAATAAAAAAAGAATAATATTAAAGCAATAATGTATTTGATTGATCTTCTAAATGTATGCTTTTTGTTATATCCCACAAAACATGCTCTGGTTAAAAAGAACACAACAATAAAAACTAAAGTAAGAATTTTAATAATTAATTCTAAATTTATCATCTCAATCTCTCCTTGATTTCTGCATTTAATTCATCTGCTAAAAAAGGACGACCATCAAATCTTAAAATCTTATTTTTGTCTTCGATAATTACTCCAACTTGACTTTTAATCAAGCTTCCTAAACTTGCACTTGAATTATTTTCTACAAGAATTACATTTTTATTTTCTAATAATTTCAAAACATCTTTTGGAAATGGACTTAGATAAATTATCTGAACAAACTTACAATCTAAATTTTTTATTGCATCTAAAATTGCTCCTTTTGGACTTCCCCAAGAAACAATAACATTTTTGCTATTCTGCTTACCGAATATTTTGTATCTTTCAAATTTTTCAGAATCTTTTTTAATTTCTGAGTGTTTTTTCATTCTTTGAATAATATTTTCTTTAATTATTTCTGCATTTTCTGTTGCACTTCCAAATTTATCTTTTTCATAACTATTATATCTCTCTAATTTTGTATTTGATTTAACTTCAATTATTTTTGCTTTTGAATTTAAGCTGTAAAAACTCTCTCCAAGATGTTTATCACTTAAAATTATCGACGGTATTTTATATTTATGCGAAAAATAAAATGCCTGATTTGTTAGCTCTTCACATTCTATTGGATCTCCAGCAGCAAATACAACTCTTTCAAACTCTCCATGCCCTGCATTTAAAGCCATTTTCAAATCTCCCTGTCCAGTATAAGTCGCAACTCCTGTTGCAGGTCCAGGTCTCATAGATAAATAAAAAACTAAAGGAACTTCAGCAATTCCAGTTAAACTTAAACCTTCTGTCATTAAATCAAATCCTCCACCAGATGTTCCAACCATTGCCTTTGCTCCAGTAATAGCACTTCCAATTCCAGCATTAACAACACTAATTTCATTTTCAAGTTCAATTGTTAGATGTTTATTTTTTGGATTTAATGTTGCCTGAGCTAATTCCATTAAAACACTTGTTGCAGGAGTCATAGGATAAGCATAATAAAAATCTAATCCAGAATTTATTGCCCCTTCTGAAACTCCCTGACTTCCATTAATAAATTTGCTTTTTGCATTTGGAGATTTTGGAATAGAAATTCTAGATTTTTCATTATTATATCCTTCCTTCGCCTCCTTAATATTTTCTTCATATCCTCTTTTTAATTTTTTTAATAATTCATCTAAGACTTTAAATTCTAATCCAAGAATTTTAAATATTCTTCCAGCAAAATGCATGTTCGGATGATTTCCCTCTAAAATAACTCCTGATTTTTTTAAAACTTTTTTATGCATTTCTTTTGTTTTTTCATCAAAGCAAACTAAAACATCCATTTGACTATCATTTGAATAAATAAATTCATCTGAAAAACTAAGAACATTAAAATTATGTCCTCCTCTTATCACAGACTCATAATCTCTTGAGTAAAATACATAATAACCTAACTCAATTAAAGCTTCTCCAAGTATATTTGTCACAATATTTGGCCCTGTTCCAGCAGCTCCTCCAAAAAGAATATTTAATTTATTACTCATTTTATGCTCTGTTTTATCACAATCAATTTTATATATAGAGTTATTTATTCAAGATTATAAACATTACGTATTAAAAGATGGTTCGTTTTGCACATATTTCAGATGTACACCTAGGGGGATGGAAGCAAGAGCAGATGCAGGATTTAAACTTTAAATCCTTTGAAAAAGCAATAAGCATTTGTATACAAGAAAAGCTAGATTTTGTGCTAATTGCAGGAGATTTATTTGATACAGCTTATCCAGGAATAGACATTTTAAAAGAAACATTTGCTCAGTTTAAGCTATTAAAAGATGCTAAAATACCTTGTTTTATAATTGCAGGCTCACATGATTATTCTGTTTCAGGAAAAACCTTCTTAGATGTTTTAGAAAAAGCAGGATTTTGCAAAAATGTTCTAGATTTTGAAGAAAGAGAAAATTCAATAGTTTTAAACCCCATTGTATTTGATAGAGTTGCTATTTATGGCTATCCTGGAAAAAAATCAGGATTAGAAATATCTGACTTAAGAAGAATTAAATTAAATGATGCTCCTGGATTATTTAAGATATTTATGTTGCATACAACTTTAGATAAAGCAAAAGGAACTCTTCCTATAGATGCAATTGAATCAGACTCTCTTCCAAAAGCAGATTATTATGCTCTTGGACATTTGCATATAGATTTCCAATATGACAATTTTGTTTATCCTGGTCCAGTATTTCCAAATAATTTTTCTGAGCTTGAAGATTTACAAAATGGAAGTTTTTATATTGTAGACACTTCATTAGATAATCCTCTTAAAAAAATAAATATTATCTTAAAAGAAGTTCTTCCAGTTCAAATTAAAATAAAAAATGCTTTAATTGCTACAGAATACATAATCTCTGAATTAGAAAAGCAAGAGTTATTTGATAAAATCATTTTACTAAGAGTTTCAGGAGAAATTGAAACAGGAAAAAATTCAGATATTAAATTTCAACAAATAGAAGAGTTTGCAAAATCCAAAGGAGCTTATTTTCTATTGAGAAATACTCATGAATTAAAAACCAAAGAAGTTGAACTTGAAGTTGAAGTAAAAAGTGACGATAATATAGAAGAAGAGACAGTAAAAGTTTATTCTACTCAAAATCCTTCTGATTTTAACAGATTAATTCCAGAATTAATTCAATCTCTTTCAACTGAAAAACAAGAAGGAGAAAAAACAGATATGTTTGAAAAAAGAGTATTAGACTCAACAAGGAGGATTTTGAAATTTTAGAATGAAAACTCAAAAATTAAATAAATTTATTGTAAGTTTTCTTTGCGATTTCAGAGAAGGCAATTGGAAATCGCTTAACCGCAAAGGAAGGGGAGCTTATAAAAGAAACCGCTTAGGTGTCTTTTAATATGAAACTCAAGAAAATAACTTTAGAAAACATAAGAAGCTATGAAAAGCAAGAAATAGAGTTTCCAGAAGGTTCAACACTTTTATGGGGAGATATTGGTTCAGGTAAAACTTCTATACTCTTAGCAATAGAATTTGCTTTATTTGGATTACAACCAGGACAAAGAGGCTCAAGTCTTTTAAGAAATGGTGTGGAAGAAGGAAAAGTAATACTCGAATTTGAGGTAGATAACCAAAATATCTTAATTGAAAGAACTCTAAAAAAATCCAAAACTATTGCTCAAGATTATTGTTCTATTTCAATAGATTCACAAAAACAAGAAATATCTGTTACTGAACTTAAAAATAAAGTTTTAGAATTATTAAATTATCCAAGGGAATTCTCTAAAAAACAAAATCTTCTATACAAATTCACAGTTTATACTCCTCAAGAGCAAATGAAAGAAATTATTCTACAAGATGCAAATTCAAGATTAGATACTTTAAGACATGTTTTTGGAATTGATAAATATAAAAAAATACTAGAGAATATATCTATTATCTCTACAAAACTTAGAGAAGAAAAAAAACTTAAAGAAGGAATGATATTTAATCTTAGTTCAGATAAAAACTCCCTTGAACTAAAATACTCTGATTTAGAAAAGAGAAAAATAGAACTTCTAAAAATTGAAGGAGAATTAAATATTAAAATAGAACAAAGAAATCAAGTAGAAAAAGAAAAAAAAGCAATTGAAGAAAAGATTTTAGAAAAAAATAAACTCCAACAAGAAATAGAGAAATCCCGAATTCTTTTATCAACTAAAGAACAGCATATTTTTGATACAAACAAATCAATAGAACAAATAAACAATCAAATAGCAGAGTCAGTTAATCTTGTTTTTAATGAATCTCAGGTAAAAGAACTAGAAAATAAATTAAAATTTATTCAGCTTCAAAAACAAGAGTTAAATGATAAAATGCTTCAGATAAGCTCTAAAATTCACTCCTTGACTTTAAAAAACTCAGAAAACACTTTTGTAAAAGAAAGAATATCCAAAATAGAAATATGTCCTACCTGTCTTCAAGATGTTGCTCCAGTATACAAAAGCAATGTAATGAATAAATTTGATTCAGACACTTTTGCTAATGTTAATCAAATAAATGAATTAACCCTTGAGAAACAGGATATTTCTAAGAAAATAACTTCCGCAGAAATAGAATATTCTACAGCTCAAAAAAATATTAATGAACTAAACATTCTAAAAATTAGAATTCAGGGAGTTAGAGAAAAACAACAAAGTTTGATTAATCTACAAAAACAAGTTTTATCTCTTGAAAAAGATATAGACATGCTAAAAAAACAAATACAAATATTAAAAGATTCTGTTTTTGAGCTTTCTAAATTTGATAATCTTTTTGAGCTAAAACAAAGAGAGCTTAATTTTGCTCAGCAACAAGAAAAATTATCAGAGATAAAACTTGCAGAGCTTAGAAGAGAGATAGTTGTTTTTTCTTCACAAATAGATGAATTAAAACAAAGAATATTAAGAACAGAACAAGTACAATTAGAACTAGATTATCTTAATCAACTAGAAGATTGGATTTCAAAGAAATTTACTCCTGTTATCTCTTATATTGAGAAAAATGTAATGGTAAAATTAAAATCTGAATTTTCTAATTTATTTTCTAAATGGTTTTGCATGCTTGTTTCAGATAATTTTAATGTTAGATTAGCAGATGATTTTACTCCAATAATTGAACAACAGGATTATGAATTAGACTATGCATATCTTTCAGGAGGAGAGAGAACAGCAATTGCTTTAGCTTACAGGCTTGCTTTAAATCAGGTAATAAATTCTTTATTAAGTAAAATAAAAACAAAAGATTTAGTAATTCTCGACGAGCCAACAGATGGATTCTCAGATCAACAATTAGATAAAATGAGAGATGTTTTACAACAGCTAAATGTCGCTCAATTAATAATTGTCTCACATGAGCAAAAAATGGAAAGTTTTGTTGAAAATGTAATTAAGTTTAGAAAAGAAAAAGGCCTGAGTGTGAAAGATTAAGAGAATATCTGTTACAATTAATCTTATAAACTTCTAATTTTAGTTATCTTTACCCAAAAAGAAAAAGAGTTCTGATAAATTTAAAATGAAAAGAATAATCGACTTTGAACTGCAAAAATATGAGGAAAAGAGAGAAAGGAATATGAAGATAGAAAGAAAAAAAACAATCACAGACTTATTTTCAGATTTAAGAGCAATAAATCCTCAAGCCCCATTTTTTTATTATAAAAGAATTAAAGAAGAGTCTTCAGGGTTTCTCAAGAGTCTTTCTTTTGACCATTATGGAACAAAATTAGAAAATTATTGTATACCTTATAATTTAACTAATCCAGTATATTATATTAATTTAAATGTGAGTGAGGATATGAAAAATATTTTATTAACTATTCAAGAACTAGATGCTTTTAGAGCTATAACTAATGACTTAGACTATGCTCAATCAGACCCCTCTCTTAGATGGCAAGTACATAATGATTTATTTAAATTAGTTGGGAGAATACTTTCTTAAAATGTCAAATGATTTAAGAGGAAAGGGAGTGCATAATTTAATCGATTTAGAATTATTAGTAACTGGAGATGTTGTTAATTTAATATATCAAGATTTACCTAAGTCAGAACATCCAAATCCTCAACTACGAGCAGCATTTTATCTTGGACTTGTAGAGCCTTTTTGGAGTTATCGTGGCTGGATTTATCAAGCAATACCTCACACAGAACAGATATCTTTAGTTAGCGCAAAACCAACAAATCTTTCTTTTGACAAAGGAATAATTGTTTTTGCAGAAGATAGATGTGTGAAGACAAGTTTTACTCTTTCAAATAAACACGGGGTGTTTGTAGAATATTATAAATCATTAAGAGAGTTATTAAAATATGGGGGAATTTGGGAAGATGCCAACTGATTTACGAACACGCAAACTAGCACAACTTGCAGTAAGATACTCAACAGCAGTAAAGCCAAATGAAAATGTAATTATATCTGGGGGAACAGAAGCAGTTGATTTTTTAGTTGAATTATACAAGGAAATAATTTTACAAGGAGCTCACCCCATAGTTAGAGTTCATCTTCCAGGAATAAATGATTTTTATTATAAATATGCTAAAAAACATCAGATTGAAAAATTTCCAGATTACTGGATGAATACAATAAAACAAGCTCAAGCTTATATTGGAATTGATAGTGAATTAAACACAAGAGAGCTTAGTAATTCAAATTCTAAAAAAATATCAGAAAGACAAAAAATAACTCACCCAATTTCAGATTATATTTGCAATACAAGAGATAAAATAAGAAGAGTGACAATTGCCTATCCCTCTAATGCTCTTGCTCAAGATGCTGAAATGTCTTTAAATGAATATGAAAATTTTGTTTATTCTTCTTGTTTGCAAAACTGGAAAAAATTAGGAAAACAAATAGATAAAATTTTAAATACATTCAAGAAAGGAAAATCTGTTCATTTAATTGGAGAAAATGTAGATTTAAAATTTAATATTCATGGAAAACTAGCTAAAGCAGATAAAGGAGAGGAAAACATGCCAGGAGGAGAGGTTTTTATGGCTCCTTTAAGAGAATCTTTAAATGGTTGGATAAAATTTGAATACCCTGCAATAAGAAATGGAAAAGAAGTTACAGATATTCTTTTAAAATTCAAAGAGGGAAAAGTTATAGAATTTGATGCTTCAAAAAACAAGGATTTTTTAAATCAAATGCTAAACACAGATACAAACTCAAGTTATGTTGGAGAGTTTGGAATAGGCTGTAATCCTAAGATAAACAAATTTACAAAAAACTTATTGTTTGATGAAAAGATTGGAGGAACAATTCATCTTGCTTTAGGAATGGCTTACAAAGATAATGGTGGAGGAAATGATTCTGCTCTTCACTGGGACATTGTTAAAGATATGAAACATGCTAAAATTATATTAGATGGTAAAGTTGTGCAAGAGAATGGGGTTTGGATGATTTGATATTTAGTAATAAATAATATAACTTTACTTTGCAATTAAGTTGAATATCACTCGAATTATCTACTCATTACCAATCGCATTCCACTCCGTTTGAATGCTCTCCTTAAGAAAATATCTAGTAATTGGTAAAGGTACTTCTTGTAGATTATCATAGCTTACTAAAATTAAGATAAACTTCATCAGAACTCTTAGGCATTACCAACTTCTCTTCCTTCTACTGGTTGCAGTCTACTATCCCTTCTAAATGCTTCTCTTCCAAACATAAAATTAATTTCTTTTAAACCAACAAATCTTCCGGCAGGAGTGCATAATGTTAATAATCCATCATAATTTTCTCTTGGAGCTCTTTCTAATCTATAAGGAATTTTAGATTCGTCCATAATCACTCTAGCTTTTTCTGTTTCATCATCATAACTCCCATGTAAAACAAATCTTGTACAACTCATACTAACTTATAATCTTGATATCTTTTAAATATTTATATCCTCTTAAACTACCAATAAAATTAAAAACTCCAAGTGCTTGAATATATTAAGATGCCACACCAATGTGTCAAATGTTCTAGAATTATTCCTGCTGGAAGCAAAGAACTACTTTCAGGTTGTCAGGAGTGCAAAGGACATTTCTTTTTTTATATTAGAGATGATCAACTAGCTAAAATAAGAGAAAATCCAGTTGAAATTCCAGAAGAAGATAAAGTAAATATTGAAAAAGATATTAGAGAAATAGCAGGAATTGTAGAAGAAAATGCTCCTGTAATTTTAGATATAGAATCAGTTAGAGTAACTGGAGATGGAAAGTTTGAACTAGATATTGTTAATTTATTCAAAAAAGACAGACCTTTAATTTACAGATTAGAAGAGGGGAAATATATTATTGATTTAGCATCAACATTAAGCAGAAATATAAAAGACTTAAAGGAAATTGTAGACCCAGACGCTGAAGCTAAATAACTTTAACGATTCTAACTTAATAGTTAAACATAATAAATATAAACTATAAATTTGTTTATATTAAATGACTAATAAACAACTAGTTTTAAATCAAGTTTTAGAAAAAGTTAATCCATCAAAAGAGGAAATAAATTTAATTGAACAAGGATTAAAAATATTTTCTGAAAATTTAAAGAAAAGAATATCTCATTTAGGAATAAAAGCAGAAATATTTGTTGGTGGAAGTTTTGCAAAAAAAACAATGATTAAAAAAGATAAATATGATGTAGATGTTTTTTTAAGATTTGAACCAGGATATAAAGAAATATCAGAAATAACTAAAAAATTATTAAAAGAAATAAAAAATGTTTCTGTAATTCATGGTTCTAGGGATTATTTTAGAATAAAAATCAACAAAGAATTTACAATTGAACTAATTCCTGTTTTAAAAGTTTCCAAACCAGAATTATCAGAAAATATAACTGACTTGTCTTACTCTCATGTTAAATACATCAATAATAAAATAAAGAATAAAAAAATATTAGATGAAATAAAACTAGCCAAAGCTTTTTGCTATGCTAATCTCTGTTATGGAGCAGAATCTTATGTTCATGGTTTCTCTGGTTATTCTTTAGAATTATTAGTTTATCATTATAAAACTTTTGAAAAATTCCTAAAAGAAATGATAAAAAAACCAAAAAAGGAAAATAAGCATACAGGAATTTGGACAAAAGAATATGAAGAGAAATACTCTGATTTAAATAAAAAGATTATTATTGATATTGAGAAAAAATACTCTTCTAAAAGCCAGATTTTAATGGACTTAAACTCAGCAAAACTAGAATCCCCTATAATCTTAATAGACCCAACATACAAACAGAGAAATGCAGCAGCAGCTTTATCAGAAAAAACATTTGAGAGATTTAAACAAGCTGCTGAAGAGTTTTTAAAAAACCCCTCTTTAAAATCATTTGAAATTAAAAAAACAGATTTAGAGAAAATTAAAGATAATGCAACTAAGAAAAAATATGAATTTATTTTATTAGAAGCAAAAACAAATAAGCAAGAAGGAGATATTGCTGGAAGTAAGCTTCTAAAATTTTATGAACATTTAGATTTAGAGATAAAAAAAGATTTTAATGTAAAAGAAAATGGATTTAATTATAATAACCAAAAATCAGCAAGATTTTTCTTTGTTGTTAAAATCAAGCCAGAAATTTTATTTGAAGGCCCTTATGCAAAAGACTTAGAGCATTCAAAGGATTTCAAGAAAAAACATAAAGATTATGTAATAAAAAAAGGAAGAATCTATTCTAAAGAAAAACCAAAATTCCAAGACATTAAAAAGTTTATTCAGTTTTGGAAAACCAAATACGCAGTTAAGATTAAAGAAATGTATATTGAAAAATTAGAAATTAAAAACTAAGTTAATCTCATAACTTTACCTTATTACACAAAATAAGCTCGATAAACTCGCGTTTTTTATTAACAATTAATATCCAATCTACGACAATAGGAGTAGCATTTTAAGATTTTTTCTAACTAATCTTCTTCTTATAATCAGAGATGTTAAAATCAAGGTTTACCCATTCTTCCAAATTAAAGATGTTTTGTAATATCTAAAGGTTTTACACTAATAAATCTTCTAAAATCCAAAGGTTTTTGTTTTTGAGGAGCGGATTCTTGATAATGAAGTCCATATTTGCAAAGTGAACTTACTAAATGATCTTCATTGTGAACTGGTGTTTGTGTATATTTTACTATCTGCTCTCTTACTAATGATACTGTTGGAAGTTTCATTTTCTTCTCCTATCTTTTTTTGATTGATTTAATAATCTTCCTGTTTTTATAAACATTTTTAGATGTTCTTCATCTAAAGGTTCAGTATCGATATCTTCGCTTATTCTTGCTGCAAAAACATCTTTGTAAAAAGCCAAAGCCTGATAAGTATTTCCACCTTGAGCTAATTCATATGCTAATCTAACATCTTCTGATAAATCTATTGGTCTTTCTCTTCCTATATATTTATTCAGAACAATTTGAGAAGTCATTTCACTCTTACAGCTTTTTCAAATAAACTAGCAAATGCTTCAGAGAAAAACTCTGAGTTTATCCAGATTGCTGTATCTCCTTGTTTTTCGTCTTTTGAAACATAAAATAAGATTTCTTTTCTATCAATTATGAAAAACTTAGTGTCTATTTTTATTGGTTTTATCTTAACTCCAAGTTTAGCTTCTAAATCTTTTATTAATTTTTCATCTCCAGATAAAGCAATATTAATTTTAATTGAATTTTTATTTAAAATCTCAAAAGTTTGTTTGAATAAGCTTTTCTTAGAAGCTACTTCTTCTGCATTTGTGCAGATTATTACTTCTTTTGAAGCATTTTGAAGTATTTCTTTTAAATGAGCAGAAATATTTGATTTTCCTTTTAATGAAGCAGATAAATCTTCTCTTTTAACAGGAAGAATACCTTCTTTGTAAAGCTCTTCTAATTGTTCAAATTCATTTGTATCTTTAACATTAGATAAACTTACTAATTTTTCTTCAGCATCTTGTTTTACATTGTTTTTTAGTTTTTCTAAAATCATATTTGGTTTTACTCCAATATATTTTACTGGTTTTCCTAATTTGATTATTGCAAATCCTCTTTTTTCTAAACTCTCTAAAACATCATAAGTTCTAGAACGAGGAACTCTTGAAAGCTCAGCAACCTCTCCAGCAGATGCAATTCCTTTTGAAAGCAATGCTAGCCAAACTTTTGTTTCATAAACATTCAAATCAAAGTAATCTTTGATTTTATTTACTAATTCTTGTTTTACTATCATTTTAACTCCATAATTGCTTGTTTTAATTTACTAACTCTTTCATTTCTTTGAGGGTTTTTTGGATCTAACATTAATACTAACTCAGAAGTTAAACCCATTCTAGCTATTTTATAATTAATACTATTTTGAGGATAATGTTCTAGTGTTCTAATATATCTAGACATTAATTTATCTGTTGCTTCATCTGCAAATCCATACTCTCTAAATAAACTCATAACTTTTCCTGTCATTTTAAAGTTCCACTACTCCTTTAAATTTTGGTTTAAGAGGAATTAATTTTTTTAAAACTTTTTTAATTAATCCAGGATTAGTATGTAATTCAGCTCTTTTTTGTTTTTCTTCTTCTACTTGAGCTATATGCCATAATCTTGTTTGTAAATTATCATATCTTTCTCTATAAGGTTCTCTTAATAAAAAAATCCATCCCATTTCTTCTGCTTCAGTAGATAATTTAGTAAAATAATCTTTAGAATATTCTCTTTCTCCTTTATTTTCTTCATACTCTTTAACTGTTCTTTCAGCTCCTTCTAAAAAAGCTATTCCTTTAGCTACTTTTATATCATGTTCAAGTTCTTTTCTCATTTTTTCCATTTTTTCACTACTTAAAACATACAAAAATGGTTTATAAATCTTTGGATTATGTTACCTTTTAGTAGTGAGAACAATAGTAAATATTTATAAATAGAGTAATTTAACAAATTATATGAACAAACAAGATTACGAACTAATATGGAAACCATATATCGGAAGAATAGTAATTGCAAATTTTTCTGGAGGAGAAGTAGTTGGAAGATTTAATTTTCCTAATATAGAAGGAGGTTTTGTAGATATTTGTCCCCATTTGGTTTCAGAAGCAGATGGAAAAAGGGTTTATATTGAAGAGCAAATTCCAGTAAGAGTTAGTTTAAATTTAGTAGAGTCTGGTTCAACATTTATTCGTCCGGTTAAAGAGAATTATCTAGAACAAAAAGCTAAATTTATTAATCAGAGATTTAATGCTAATAGAGAATTAATTGGATTTTCACAAAATCAGCCAGCTCAAAATCATTCCTAAGAAAATACCTGTTGAAATAAAAGGCATTGCAGGATAAAACTTCTTTTTCTCAGAGAACATAAACAAATAAGCTAGTCCTAATGTAGCTCCAAGAATTACAAATATTGAAGCTAATGGAACAGATATTCCTAAGAGAGTATTAAATCCATAACTCTTAAGCATAACTCCTGAAGTGATTATAGGAAAAATAATATCTCCTCCTCCAAGAAGAGCTACATTCACCTTTATCTTATGCTTATCTAATTGTTTTTGAGATATCTTCTTCGAAGCATATTTTTCTTTTAAGAACTTTATTTTATCCTTTACTTTTTTAGAAGCATAAGGAACAAAGAATCCAGAAAAGACATTTAGTTTTTGTATCTGGTATTTTGCCATTTTCTGCATAATTCCAGAATGCCAGACAGCCCACATATCATAAATAGAAATTAATACTAACAAAATAATCATTGTTGGAAGATTTAAAATTGGAACAAACACAGAGGCAATTCCAGGATAAATTAATAATTCAGATAAATTATGAACTAAAAATCCTGTTCTATATATTTTAATAAAAGCAATTGGAAGAGCAATAGCTAATGCAATTAAAGAAGCCCATTTAAACAAAGGTAAAAAAGAATTAATTGTTATTCCTAATGCAAGTGTTACAACAATAAAAAACCATAATTTCAAAATAAACTCTGCTTTGAATTTAGTTAAGAAAAATAACAAAGCAATTGCTATAACAAAAGCAATAATTATTGAATAAAAAAAACTAAAATAATCTGATTCTTTTTCAACAGGAGGAGTTTCCATTCCATACGGAAGTGGAGGAGCATCTGTAACATTAAGCACTTGCCCGTCTATTTTCTGACTAGTAGAATAAGTATTTACAACATAAAGTCCAATAAACTGAGTTAAAAGAAACATTCCTAAAAGAATTAAAGTTATCTTAATATTGTGTTTCATCTCTATTTTATAACAAAACAAAGATGTTTTTAAGGGTTTGGGGGTGAAGAAAAGTTAGTAATATGTAAAGAATTAAAGGGGTTTATCCAACTCTATCTTATTTCTGAAATATAAGGATATCCTTTTATTTCAATAATTTCAGTAGAATCAAAATTATGAGTAGTATCGTTAACATCAATAGTCTCTGAAGGAATTAATTGTCCTTTTTTTAGAGCACATATTCTTTTTAGATATTTATCTTCTCCTGCAAAATTTAAACATTCTTTTTCTTCTTTAGCTGTTTCTGCATTTTGATTAAAACAATAAGCGATATCTCCTACAAAAATAAAATTTTTGCATAAACTCCATATTTCTTTATGAGTTAGATTATAATACTGTAAGTTTCCTCCAACTATTGCATCAGTTCCATCTAACCCCGGATATTGTTTATAATAACAACCTCTATTGTAATATCTCCAATCTTCGCAAGAGTCACTCCATCCATTTTCTTTAATCCATTCATTACCTCTTTCAATTCTAGTTAAAACATTGTAATAATTCTCATTAAGTTTGAGTATTAATAAATATCCTCCGATTATTACTATTGTTAAGATAACTAACACTAATAAATATCCTCTTTTTTTCATGTCTGTATTAAGAACTCTTAATTTTTAAATCCTCCCCATTAATATGTTTTATCTCAATCTCAATGTCTCTAACAACCTAGGAACATTTGTCTCTGTTCTTGTTAACTTATACAAAGATGAAGCTAAATCTAAAGATTTAGAAATTTCTCCATGATTAATAATTATTCTTTTGGGTCTTGGTTGTAAGTTATTAAAAAACGAGGTTATCTCTGTTCTTCCTGCATGAGCACTTAAACCATCTATTGTATGAACTTCCATATTAATATCTATTTTTTCTTCTCTTCCTTCAACATTCATGAATACTTGTTTTAATCCTTCTTGAACCTGTCTTCCCAAAGAACCAACACCCTGATAACATACAAAAATTATTGAGTTATTTTTGCTTTCTGCAAATTCTTTGAAATATTCTACTGAAGCTCCACCCATAAGCATACCTGATGTTGCTAATACTAAACAAGGTCCACCTTCCATAACTTTTCTTCTTTCTTGAGGAGAACCAACTCTTGAAAATATTTCAGAGACAAATGGATTATTGTCTTGGAATATTTGTGATTTTACCTGAACACTTAAAAAATCAGGATAAGCAGTATGAATTGCATTAATATCCCAAATCATACCATCAATATAAATTGGAATTTTTGGAAGTTTTCCTGAATTTATTGCATCTTCTAAAATTAACATAGTTTCCTGAGCTCTTCCTAATCCTAATTCTGGAATTAATATCTTTCCTTTTCTTTCAATTGTTTTTTTAACAAGTTCTAATAATTTTTCTTCTGATTCTATTCTTGGAGGAAGAATATCTGTTTTTGCTCCATAAGTTGATTCAGTAATAATTGATTCTACTCTTGGAAAAGAAGCAACAGCAGGGTCTAATAATCTTGTTCTTAGATACTTATAATCTCCAGTATAAAGTAAATTATGTGTTCCATTTCCAATATTCATATGAACTAAAGCACTTCCTAATGCATGCCCTGCATTATAAAGAGTAATTCTAACATCTGGAGTAATATCTGTTACTTCATTGTAATTTAAGCATATTGAGTGTTTTACCATCTCTTTAATGTCTTTAGAAGAGAATAATGGTGCTGAAGCTTGTTTGTAAGCAACTCCTATAAAATCTAATGCTAATAACGCTGCTAAATCTCTTGTTGGAGCTGTTAAATAAACAGGTCCAGTATAACCCATTTTATACAAATAAGGTAAAAGTCCAACATGATCTAGGTGAGCATGAGAAATAATAACTGCATCTAATTTTGAAATATCAAATTCAGGAACATCAAAATAAGGGAATTTATCTGTTCCAGAAGAAGCAACATCTATTCCACAATCTAATAAAACTTTTGAAAAAGGAGTTTGCAATAAAAGACAGCTTCTTCCAACCTGTCTTGCTCCACCTAAAAATGTAACTCTAACCCATTCATCAACTTTTTCTGGATTCCAATCCTGGTAAATTTTTTTACCTATTTTATCTAAGAATTTTCTTCTATAAGTATTATTATCATACAAAACTTCTCTTATGCTTTCTGTGATTTTACTTTTTATTGCTGCTGATCTTTGTACTTGAGGTGTCCATAAAGTTTCTTTTTTAATATCATCTAAAATTGAACCTTGTTTTCCAATAACTAAACCTGGTTTTTTTGCTTCTACTACAACAATACTTCTAGGAGCATCAAATAAAACATTTGTTATCTCTGCTTCAACAGGAACAATTTCTTTAATTCTTTTTTCTGTTTCTTCTTTAGTTTTTAGAATTTTTTCATCTGCTCTTAACTCAATTCTTTTTTTAATCTCATTTACAATGCTTTTTACTTGTGTTTCTCCTTCTTTGAAGAACTTTTCATTATCTGTGTAGAGAACTACATTTGCTCCTTCAAATCCAGCTTCTGTTATTTTTCCTGATAACTTATCAGTTATTTGCTTTAGAATATCCATTTTATTTTTTATCACCAATTATTATTAATCTTTATACTCTGATTCAATTGTTTGTTCAACAACTTTTTTTATTCCATCTTTAGTTATAGTATAAATATCCATTCCATATCCTGAACCAGTATCTCTTTGTGTTGAAGATTTAATTGCTTCTTTTGCAAGTTGAACTGCTTCTTGTAAGGTTATATTTTTCTTATACTGTCTTTCTAATAAACCTAAAACATAAGGCATACCAGAACCAAAATTAGCATCATAATCTTCTACTTTGGAAACTCCTCCTGCTGGCTCAATAGTATATAATTCAACTTCTCCTTCTGGATTAAATCCTCCTAATAAAAAACCTGCTTGTTGAGGAATCATAGTTGGTTGTCTAATTCCAGAATAAGACATATTAGCTAAAAGACTTGCTGCTTGTTTTACTGTTGGCCTTGAATGAGCCTTTAGTTCTTTTAGTTTTAATTCAGCTGCTAATATTTTTGGAACTCTTCTTATATCTGCAGCTATTCCTGTTCCAGCAGCAATCAAATAGTCATTAACATGGAAAACTTTTCTTTCATTTTTTCCCATTACTATATTTCCAGCTGTAACCTGCCTATCTGCAGCCATTACAATTCCTTCTTTAGAAACAATTCCTAAAACAGTTGTTCCTGTTTTCAAGATGTTCTTTTTAATATCTTCGTCCATTTTTAGAATATCTAATTATTATTAGAATTTATAGTTTAGTAGAGAATTAAGGGTTTATAAATTTTTTGTTAAAAAATTATCTAGAAAATCAACTTAATAGTAACTCAATCTTCTTAGGATTTCTTTTTATCTCCTTATGCAAAGTTTACTTTGTATCCACAGCAAAGCGAGGACCACGGAATGAATAATCACTTTAACACAACAATTTTATTCATCCCTTATGCAAAGTTTACTTTGTATCCACAGAACTAAAAGTTCGAGGACTATGGAGTAAAAAGAATCAACTTAATAATAACTCAATCTTCTTAGGATTTCTTTTTATCTCCTTAACTACTGAAGCAGGTCCAATTATTGTTATAGCACCCAAATCTCCACCAGAGAGAGCATTTACAATACCTTTCCTCATCTTACCTAAGAAACCTTCTTTAGAATCAGCAATAACTGCTAATTCAATTCCTTTAAAGCTCTTAACATGCCCTATCATAGCCATAGTATCTCCAATTAGTCTTGATTCTTCTTCTGGCTTTAATTTACCCTGCAGAATTAAAATGCTATTTCCTAGTATAATTCCAAGAATCTTTTTTATTCTTCCATCTCCATCAAGATTTTTTATTTCTGAGTAAGGAAGGAACTGAATAGCAAAGCCTTTCAATTTACCTAAATTGTTTTTATTTCCCACTTTTACACCCTTTTGATTATATATATTGTAAAATATACTTTTTAATTTTAACTATTATAATTTTTTACTTAATTTAAATATAGATTCATAAAATTCCTCTAAATTTTTTCCATATTTTGCACTTATTCCAATTGTATCATATTCTGGAAAAGCAGCCTCGATTTTTTTCAAATCTGCTTTTTTAACATCCATTTTATTTGCTACAATTAAAACAGGAATTTTTCTAGCAACTAAATTTCCTATAATTGTTATATTAACCTGATTATATGGATTTTCAGTAGCATCTAAAACAACAACAACCATATCCATATCTTCAAGCCATTTAATACTCTCAATAACTCCTTGTGTTGCTTCTTTTGCTCTTTTTTTAGCATCTTTTTTATTCATATTATATTTTAAGAAATCTTCATAATCAATCTTAGTAGATATTCCAGGAGTATCAACCATTTTAAAAGTCATAGTTTTTCCTTTGTATTCTATTTCTACTTTTTCTTTAAACTGAACATTTCTAGTTTCATGAGGTATTTTGCTTACACTTCCAAGCTCCTCTCCTGTCCAATCTTTGCATATTCTATTGGCTAAACTTGTTTTTCCTGCATTTGGAGGCCCATAAAAACCAAGTTTAATATCTTCTTTTCCTTTGAAAATTGTAGAAAACATTCTCTTAAAAAAATTAGTAATTATCTTTACCACCATATTATGACTTTGTAAACAGGGTTTATTAAATTTTTGTATGTTTTGACTTTGCGTCTAAATTCAATTAATTTTTTTTAGAACTCTTTAATTTATTTAGCACAGTTTCTGCTGTGCCTAAATAAAGAATAACTTTTTGCTTGACTT